>Ga0265338_10001918_pt1 | contig 32463 bp, 23 predicted proteins | sample 42126metaG_FD_193579 | JGI IMG/M metagenome (GOLD analysis project Ga0265338, IMG submission 193579) | Rhizosphere microbial communities from Carex aquatilis grown in University of Washington, Seatle, WA, United States - 4-21-26 metaG | ecosystem: Host-associated > Plants > Roots > Rhizosphere...
GTGGGGTTTTGTACCCAGAACTGGTGACTGGCAGGGAACCTGGGGTGGGGTATGCTGTCAGTGTTGTTGCGAATTTAGTTTTAGTTCTCAAGAGTGTGTAAAGGCCGGACCTGTTGTCCGGCCTTTCTGTTTTTACCGGTCGATTTCCCTCCCGAATCGCTGCTTTTCATGAAAAAATGACGGTTTTTATTGGCGGATATGAATTGATGGGGGAATTTCCCGGGTCTTTCGTCTGCCGGCAAAGCGCCAGGAGTTGCACCGGCCGGGCAATGCAGGCAACATTCGGGGCTCGATTCATGAACAAACGCGTCCTCATCAAGAAGATCATTGCCTGCCTGAAGGGTGAACTGGGGATTTATTTCCGGGCGGCCCAGGCTTCCCGCACGGAAGCCACGCACGAGCAAAGCAAGCCGGAGAACAAATACGATACCCGGGGACTCGAAGCTTCCTACCTGGCACGCGGCCAATCCAAGCAGGCGGCGGAGATCGAGGCGGCCATCAGCGCCTTTGAAAAGCTCGACACCCGCAAATTCGCCGCCGGCGAATCCATTGATCTCGGCGCGCTGGTGGAGCTGGAGCACGGCCGCGAACGGATGTTTTACTTCATCGGACCCCGCGCCGGCGGCACGGAAGTGAAACATGACAGACGGGAAGTGCTGGTCATCACCCCGCAATCGCCGTTGGGGGAACAACTCCTGGGCCGGAAGCAAGGCGACGAGGTGCAACTCACCGTTGCCGGCAGCCGCGACCAATATCGCGTGATTGCCGTCGCGTGACGCGGGCCGTTTGGGAAGCCGCCGCCGGGACGAGGCGGAACAGGTCAGTTGGAAACGGTTTTAACCGCGGCTGAATCCAACGCGGCTTCTGCCGCAAACACAGGTTTAACCGCAGATTAACGCAGATTGGTTTCATTTCATCTGCGTTTATCTGCGTCCATCTGCGGTCAATATTCTTGTTCAAAGTGCATAGACACGCGTCATTGTATTACGAATAAAAATAGATTGATGGAGTGGCGGATGAATGGATGAAACGCGGGGTGTGGTTTTCCCAATAATCCACCCATCCAAAAATCCATCTTCTAAGAATCCGCGCCCATCTGCGGTTTTGAATGGATCCTTCCGGATTCAGGGCTGGCGCCGCGGCGATGAAATAATCACGACGAGCACAATGCCCGTGACGCCAGCGCACACCCACCCAAACCAGTCGCCGTGGCGGTTGTAAAATGTCGCTTCATGCCTTTCGCCCACCGGGACTTCAATCGTCAAGCTGCCCGGGCCGTAATAGCTGCCCCGGGCGTCCTTGAAAATATCGCGCAGCCGGCCGGTGGCGTCCGCCCAGCAGGTCACGCCGTTGTTGCAGCAGCGCACGAGCGGCACACCGTTCTCCACGGCGCGAAAAATGGCGGCTGCCGCCTGTTGCCATTGCGCCGCGCCCTCGCCAAACCAGCCGTCGTTGGTCAGGTTCACCAGAAAATCCGTGTCGTCCTGCACGTATTCCCGGGCGACATGCGGAAATGCGTCCTCAAAACAAATGAGGGTGGAAGTGGTCGCTTTTTGGCGGGGCGAGACTCCCGGCGAGCCGCCCGGAGTAACGTTGACGGTCCGGTCAAGCGGCACGCGGGGACGCTCGCCCCACCACTCCAGTTCAAATGGCACGGCATGGGTGCCGGCGGCAAAGCCTCCGGTGATGGGCGTGAACCATTTGATGAACGGCAGCCAGCGCACGAGCGGGATGTATTCGCCAAAAACCACCAGCTTTTGTTTGTGATAAATGCTTTTGAAATGTCCTTCCGGATCGAACAAAAATGCCGCGTTAAAGACATCGTAATCCTCCCGATTCGTCGCCTGCGGCCGCCACTCGGCTGAGTCCGAGTTGAAGATCAGCCAGACGTGGTGGGTGCGGGCCAGGTTCGTGATGGCGACAAAGCTGGCTTCGTCCAATTCCGGCACGGCGGCTTCCGGCCAGATGAGCAGATCGGTTTTGTTCGTGAGCGCGCTTTCGGAAAGCTCAATCAACTGCCGGAAGCGATTGGTGTTCGCGTTTGGATCCCAGATCAAGGCCTGTGGAATGCTGGGTTGAACGAGGGTGATGCGCAACGCCGTGGGGGAGGCGGTGCCCCCGCTCGTGCGCGCGTAACCGACGGCGAACAGCACGGCGACCACGGTCAGCGGCAAAAGCGTTTCCGCCTGCCATGCGAACCGGGAGGCGGGCCGGCGGTACATCATCCGCGCGGCGGAAAAGAATGACAGCGAAAGCCAGATCACCAGGAACGAAACGCCATAGATGCCGGTAACCGCGGCGATTTGGATGAGTGGGATCAATTGATACTGGGACGCGCCGAGGAGATTCCACGGAAACCCGCTGAACAACCGTATCCGCAACATTTCCAGCGCCACCCAAGCTGCCGCACCCCCCAACGACCACAATAAGCGCCCGCTCCAGGAGTCCTGTCCGCGCTCCGCGCTCCGCATTCCGCACTTGATCGTGAGCCAGGCCCAGACTGCCGGATACAGCGCGATATACGCTGACAGCGCGACCAAGCCCAGCAGGGGGAAGCCGGACACGGGAATCAGCAGCAGCCAGCTCAGCGAGGAGAGAAAGTGCGCCAATCCGGCCACGTAACCGACGCGAAACGCGTCACCGCCGGATTTGCCATGCGCGGCGGCGATGAGGAGGGCGGGCGCAATCCAGGCAAAGCCGGCAATGCCGATTTTGGGGAACGCGGCGGTCAACAACAGCCCGGCGCCGATGGCCGGGAGATAACCGCTGCGGACCAGCAGTTCGTTGAGAAAACGTTTCAACGTGGCCAGCGGCGAATAGCCCTGGGTGAACACGGGTCCCAATGGGGCACATTCGGCGGCCGATTTCAAAATGGCGGGGCCGGCATTGACGACAATCGCCTCGCGCGCGCCGCGCCAGACGGCCAGGTCGGCAGACGAGTTGCCGGCGTAATCAAAACCGCGTTCGCCGAATTTTTCGACCAGGGCCTTTCGCTTATTGTCGCTGCGCAGATTGGTTTTGCCGTCGCTGCCCATCACTTCGTCGAAAAGCCCGACATGATCGGCGACGGGGAGGGCCATGTCGCGGTCGGAGGCGGTGACGAGGACCAGCCGGCGGCCGGCCTTTTTCTGTTCCTGCAAAAAGGCGAGGAATGGCTCGTGATAGGGCAGGGTGGCGGGATCGATCTTGACGCGCCGGGCAAGCTGCTGCTTCAAGCGGGCCCGGCCGCGCATCCACCAAAACAGAACGGGCACGAGCTGGAGCGGATTGCGGCGCAACAGCCGCGCCAGCGATTCCCACAGCAGATCGGTCTTGATGAGCGTGCCGTCCAGATCCACGCAGAGCGGGACCGGTTTGGCGGGCACATCGGGCGATGGTGGCATGCGGTGGTATCCTGAATCCGCCGCGAAATTAGAGGAAGGCGATGGCGGTGACAAGCCTGTCCGGATTCGAAAAGGGAAGCCGGCATGGGTTCCAGATGCGTCATGGCAACCCGTCAAATCGGGCGAAACAAAATGTGTCGGTGGCGACCGTAAAGGCGTTTTTACTGCTGGCTCCTCACCTCACTGGTCCCGGGAGCCGGTTTGCGGTCCTGATAGTTGTGATGGTGGCCCAGCTGGATCAGACGGCTTTCGAAGCAGCGCCAGGAGACGGCAGCGGCCAGCACGGTGACGCCGAGAGTCAGGAGGTTTACCCCGACGGCTCCCCATCCGGTGGTGGCCCAGCCCAGCCGCTCCACCAGGATCGACTGGCGCACGGCCATGACTGGGCCCTGAATCAAATACAGCCCATACGAAATTGTCGCCACCGGCTTGAGCGCAGGCCGGCTTAACCAGTAGTGTACGCGTCCCGCGGGACTGACCCGCGTCAACAGCAAGGTGCAGGCAAAGAAGCCCGCGATCCAGGAAAAGCCGCCGATGGCCACGAAGGGGACGTACGCCGGCAAACCCAAAAGCGCCATGGCCGCCATGCCCGCGCCCAGGAGCAGCCACAACGCCCGCAGTTGCTTGAGACGGGATGAAATCCAGTCCCGGAATTGCGCTTCCCGGATTCCGTATGCAACCAGCACCCCTGCCAGCAAAGCATCCCACCGGCAAGGCAACAGCACGGCAGCTCCTGCCCCGGGCGAAGCTGGATCGAACGGCCATACAAACAGGGCTGCCCGCGTCAGCGGCGCCGCCACGATTGCGGCAATGATGAGTTTCAGCAACCGCCTTTTGTTCAGATGGCGAACCAGCGGTGGCAGCAGCAGATAGAATTGTTCTTCAATCGCCAGGGACCAGGCCGGCGCCATATACCCCGGGGTTGCGAAAAAAAGGCCGTTGCCCAGATTCTGCTGGAAGCAAAAAAAAAGTATCAATGTTCCCCAACCCAGCGACGCCAGCTCATGGCCGGAAAAGCGGGACTGGAACCCCAAAACGACCACCCCGACCATGGGCAGCAGCAACAAGGCGTAAAGGGGAATGATCCGCAGGAACCGGCGCAGGTAAAAAACACGGTAATAGTTGGCCGCCCCGCGATGGTCGAGCAGAATGCCCCCAATCAGAAAACCCGAGATGACGAAGAACAAGTCCACTCCCACCCATCCGAATTGAGCAAGGTTGCGGGCCAGCTGCACCGGCAGGCACAGCGTCACAAAATGCTCCAGCAGCACCAAACTGATGGCAACGGCCCGGAGCCCGTCCAAATCAGGCATCCGCCTGTCTGCGGGTCCGGATTTCGCTTGCTCAATGGTTGCCAACGGCTTCAAGCATAACGGAGGTGGCCGGCTTCAAACAAATATATTTGGTGTGTCCTCATTTGGCGCTGGAGCGCGGGCTTCAGCCCGCTTCACCGCGCCAATGACAAGGGACGTTGAAGCGGCATAAATGCCGCGCTCCTCAAATCAGGACACAGCCATCCAAATCCTGTCTGGCGGACAGGTTTTGCTCAACCGTTGAGGGCGCGTTGCAGGAGGGCCTTCTCAGATTCGCCGTAATTCAGTTTCAAGGCCTCGGCGCGGGCGGTTTCGGTCATCTTCTGCCAGGATTTTTGCAGGGCGTTGATGGTTTTGACCTCGTCGGTTTTCGCCGCGAGGCCGGCAAACTGGAATTCCAGGAACACCAGACAGAGCGCGTCTTCGAGCACCCGGCATTCCGGGTCGTCGGGGAAGTTTTTTTTGAGGTTCAAGTCCTGCACCCGGCGAACCGCCGCTTCCGGATAGCCCGCCTCGCGCAAAATGTCACCGGCCCTTTGGGCGTGGAACTTTTTGAGCGTGGCGCGCCATTGCAGGTAGCCGGCGCGGGTCATCGGATGGGATTGGCGCGGGATTTCCCAGCGGCAGAGGTGCTGGCAGCGCGCGGCCAGGCGCAACTCCTCGGAAGCTTCCGGGCACAACTGCAGGACCCATTTTGTCAGCCGTTGGGCATAAAGCCATTCGCGCGGACGGGGCGCGCCGTCGGCCACCTCGGGGTTGGGGTCGCGGGAGTTTTCCGCGTCGAAACGGCTCAGGGCGGATTCGAACCGCCGGGGATCGCTGGGTTGGAATGGTCCGGACACGCGCGGGATAATTCCAGAAGCGGGTCTGGCCGGAAAGCGGATTTGCCGGGCTCGTCAGCGCCGGATGGTTTCCCGGTAACGTTTGGCGGACATCCCGGTGGTGCGCTTGAAGGCGATGCAAAAGCTGTTGATGCTCTGGTAGCCGCACATCTTGGCCAGGGTTTCAATCTTGTGGCTGGAATCGGCAAGAAACTTTTTGGCGCGTTCAATGCGGACGCGTTGCAGTTCCTGGCCGGGCGTGCGCCCGATGTGTTCCAGAAACGCCTTGTGCATGCCGCGCCGGGACATGGCGGCGACGGCTACCAGGTCCTTGACGCAAATGGGTTCATGGCTGTGTTCCCAGATGTGGCGCAGGCTTTTAGCCACGCCCTTGTGTCGGATGGCCAGAATGTCGCTGCTCCGGCGGACCACCACGCCCCGGGCGGGAACCCGGATGGGTTCCTTGGGCGGCGGCGCCCCGCCCATCAGTTGATCCAGCAATTCGGCCCCGCGATAGCCCAGGGTTTCCAGATTGGTGTCCACGCTTGAAACCGGAATGTGCATCGCGTCGGGTGCCAGCAGATAATTCTCCGCGCCGACGATCGCGACCTGCTCGGGAATGGTGACGCCGATGGTTTCGCAGGATTCCAGAACGTCCATGGCCTGCTGGTCGTTAGCGGCAAAGACGGCCAGCGGCTTGGGCGCGCGTTTCATTTCCGCCATCAGCCACTTGCGTTTGCGCTTCCATTCCTCGCGGCCGGTGGCGAAATCCGGCGATTGATGCCAGCGCAGCCAGGTGCATTCATGGCCGGCCAGTTTCAGCGCGTTGACGAAGCCTTTGCCGCGTTCCTCGTACGACCAGTTGTCCGCATCGCTGTAAAATATGAAGTTGCCAAACCCGCGGGAGAGAAAATGGTCCGCAACCAGTTGCGCCGCATGCGCATGGTCCTCCAGCACGCGGGGAAATTTCAACTGCGGCCGGCGGAGGCTGAAATCCACGGTGGGCTTGCGGGTGGACTGGACAAATTCGGCGAGGTCGTCGCCCGCCCCCAGCCAGGCGAGCACCCCGTTGCCTTCCCAGCCCCAAGGAATGACCTTTTCCCGCGCCAAATCCGCATACAAATGCCAGCCGTGTTCCTGGGCATATTTTTCAATGCCCTGATGCAGGCGGTAATCATACCACCCCAATGCCAGTAGTACGCGCTTTTGTTTTTTTGGCATGGATTGACGTTCATTATAATCCGCGCGCGCATTTTTTCAAGAACTTCTGCAAAAAAGTGCACAATTTTCAAATCGCCCGGCCAAAGGACGATGGGCGGACCAATCGTTTGAACAGCCCGGAAAGAACTGCAGCCGCCGAAGTTGCGAGGCGCAGTCGATCGGAAAATTCCCGCGCGGTTCGCATCGCCACCCCGGCGGCTGCGTTTTTAAACCAACCGGCGGTTGAAGCCCGGAGTCAGGCTGCCTCAATGGTGGCAGTCGCAACCGTGCCCGCACGATCCCTCTTCCAGGTCGGCCTCTCCCGGGACCCTGCCCAGTTCGAGCGTCTTGGAAATATGCTTCTGGATCGAGTGCTGGATCTGGTGCAATTCCTCCTGCGCATCGAGAAACCCGCGCGCGATGGAATTGCTCAGCAGGGCATCGCGATGCTTTTCAAACTCGGCAATTTCCGCGCCTTCCAGCTGCTGTGACTGGGCCTGCTTCTCCTGCAGCGCCTGGCCCTTGGTCATCACCGCTTCATATTGGCCGCGGGCCTGGGAATCGGCCAGGAATGTGTCGATGCGCTTGCGGATGGAAATCATTTCCGGCTGGTCAACGATCACCTGGCAGAGTTCCTTTGTTTTTTCTTCAATTTTCGTAGGCATAAGTATAATTCGCGGACACCATAAACCAGGATGTGGCGGAAAGCAATTGGATTGACACTGCCGGCACAAATCTATAAATCCTCCGCCAATCCTTATGCAACCAATTCATCTCGCCTGGGTTGATTACACTGTTCTTCTGGCTTATGTCGCCTTCGTGGTGGGCATCGGCTGGATGCTGGCCCGCTACATGAAAAGTTCGGCGGACTTTCTCACCTCCGCGCGCTCGATTCCCACGTGGGTGACCGGCCTGGCCTTCATCTCCGCCAACCTCGGCGCGCTGGAGCTCGTCGGCATGGCCGCCAGCGGCGCAAAATATGGCATCGCCACCGCGCACTTCTATTGGGTCGGCGCCATCCCGGCGATGATCTTCCTCGCCGTGTTCATGATGCCGTTCTATTACGGCTCCAAGGCGCGGTCCGTGCCGGAATATCTGCAAATGCGGTTCAATAAACCGGTGATGGGATTAAACGCCGTTGGCTTCGCCATCATGACCGTGTTTGCCTCCGGCATTTCCATGAACGCGCTGGCCAAGCTGCTCAACCAGCTGCTGGGCTGGAATTATCATTTCGCCCTGTTCGTCTGCTCGGGCGTTGTGCTGATTTACGTTTTGAAGGGCGGATTGACCTCGGCGATTTACACCGAGGTGCTGCAATTCTTCATGATCGTGCTCGGCTTTGCGCCGGTGGTCTATCTCGCTTTGAAAGATGTGGGCGGTTGGAGCGCGATGACCGACAAACTCCACGCCGTCGCCCAAAATCCGATGGCGCTGGATTTGAACAGCAAGGCGTTCGCGCCGGATGCCTGGACCAGCGCGTGGAAGCCGCTGCTGGGCGGATATGACGCCAATCCGATGGGCGTGAACGTATTTGCCATCGTCTTTGGCCTCGGCTTTGTACTTTCGTTCGGTTATTGGTGCACCAACTTCCTTGTCGTCCAGCGCGCCATGGCCGCAAAGAACATGACCGCCGCGCGCAACACGCCCATCGTTGCCGCCATCCCCAAGATGCTGTTCCCCGCGCTGGTCATTCTGCCCGGTATGTTGGCCGTCGCCCTGACCGCGATGCCGGACAAAAATTATCGCATTCCACCGCCCATCATCGCGCCGGAAGCTTACACGCAAGCCGTGGATGCCGTGAAAAGCGCAAATCCTGCCGACTCCGCCGCCACCGTCAAGGCCGTCGCCGTCGCGCTCGGCGAAAAAGTGAACGCCGACAAGATCACCGCGCTCGTTGCATCCAATGCTGCGAACAAACTGACCGACGAACAGGTCAAACAGGGCGTTTATAACAGCGTCGCCGCATACGACTACGACAGCGTCATCTTCTCGCTCGTGAAAAGGTATTGTCCGGCTGGCCTGCTCGGTCTGGCGCTGACCGCCTTGCTCGCCTCGTTCATGTCCGGCATGGCGGGCAATGTCACCGCCTTTAACACGGTCTGGACCTACAACCTCTACCAGGCTTTCTTTGTGCCGGACAAAAGCGACGAGCATTATTTCTGGATGGGCAAATTCATCACCGTCGTCGGCATCGGCTTGAGTATCGCCTGTGCCTATTTCGCCCGGCAATACAACAATGCGATGGACATCATCCAGCTCGTGTTCGGCTTCGTGAACGCGCCGGTGTTCGCGACGTTCCTGTTTGGCATGTTCTGGAAACGCACTACCAGCATCGCCGCGTTTTGCGGCTTGTTCGGCGGCATCGCCGGCTCGACGGTCTTCCACGCGCTGACGATTGCGACGGGCAACGTGCCGGGTGTGAAAGGTGCTTATCTTTGGAGCATCCTTGGTCATGAGGTTCCCAAGAGCTGCATCTTCCCCAGCGAGATGGCCCAGAATTTCTGGCTGGCCACTTTTGCCTTCGCCGTCTGTTTCGTGCTGACCCTGGTGATTTCGATCGCCACCCGGCGTACCAAGACCGACGAGCAATTGAAAGGCCTCGTCTATTCGCTCACGCCGAAAATCGTGGATCACGACGTGCCCGTCTGGCAGCGGCCTGCTGTCGTCGGCACCGTGCTTCTGATCGCGTGCGTCATCCTCAATATCATTTTCTGGTAACCAAGAAAGGAACAAATTTATGGGACTCGACATTCGCTGGCCAATCGGCCTTATGTTCTCGCTCATTGGCGTGCTGCTTACGGGCTATGGCGCGGTCAACCGCGCCAGCTCCCTTACCAGGATTGATGGGCAGGAAATCAACATTAACCTTATCTGGGGCGTCGTCTTGCTCGTCTTTGGCGCCTTGATGCTGCTGGGCGCCATGCGGGGCAATAAAACGCCCCCTTCTGCCTGAGTAATAACAACTTGACCTTTGGCTGGCATGGCTTATCTTGCCTGACCAGCAGAATTATTGTAACTATGTCACTAAAAGAGCTCGCCGGCCAAACCTCCCAGCAATTTCTTAATGTCTATGGCCGCCAGCCCTGTTGGATTGCCGCCGCACCTGGCCGGGTCAACCTCATCGGTGAACATACCGACTACAATGACGGCTTTGTTTTCCCAATGGCGATTGAACGCTATACCGTCATTGCCGCCGATCGTCCGAACCCGGACACCAAGCTGATCCGGCTTTATTCCACCCTCAGCGACAAGCCCGTCATCATTGACCTCGCGCAGCCGCTCAAACCCTATCCGCGCGGTCACTGGGCAAATTATCCGGCCGGCGTCATTGCCGGTTTCCTGGCTCGCGGACTGAATCCCGGCGGCTTCGACGCGCTGATTTTCTCGACCGTGCCGCTGGGCGGCGGTCTTTCCAGCAGCGCCGCGCTGGAAGTGGCCATGGCCACCCTGCTGGAAACCATCACCGGCCGGAAGCTCGATCCGATTGAAAAGGCGCTGCTTTGCCAGAAGGCCGAGCACGAATTTGCCGGCATGCCGTGCGGCATCATGGATCAGTTCATTTCCGTCCTCGGTCAGGAAAACCGCATCCTGTTGCTCGATTGCCGTTCGCAGAAACCGGAGTTGGTGCCGATGAGCGATCCGTCCGTCGCCGTGCTCATCATCAACACCAACGTGAAACACGAGTTGACCGGCAGCGAATACCCCGCGCGCCGCAAACAATGTGAAGCGGCCGCAAAATTTCTCGGCGTGGCTTCGCTCCGGGATGCCACCGCCGACGGACTGGAAGAGGCCACGGCCAGGATGGACAAGGTTGTTTTTCGCCGCGCCCGCCACGTCATCGGCGAAATCGAGCGCACGGTTCATGCCGCCGAGGGGGTTCGCGCCTCCAACTGGACGACCGTTGGCCAGCTCATGTATGCCAGCCATGCCTCGTTGCGCAACGATTATGAAGTCAGCTGCCCGGAACTCGACGCGGTTGTCGAAATCGCCCAGGGCATCGGCGTCAAAGGCGGCATCTACGGCTGCCGTATGACCGGTGGCGGTTTCGGCGGTTGCGCCGTGGCCCTGGTGAAGAGCGATGCCGTCAAAGCCATCACCCAAAAGATCACCGCCGACTACAAGAAGAAAACCGGCATCGAGCCGACGATATTTGTTTCGCGTCCGGCCTCCGGCGCCTCGGTGCTCAAAGGGGGCGGTTCAGGGCATTCATCGGTCCGCGCCCAGAGCAGCGTCAGTCTGTTCCCGGGCAGCAGCGGCCTGTCCGTATCCGCCTAGTCGCCAAGGCACGTTCCCACGTGCCGGGCGGTTTCCACCCAGGAATGATTGGGAGGGACGGTCTTGCGTTTGCCGGCGACCTTTACCAGCGGCACGGGTTCCGTTCCGTCGCCCCGCGCGGCCACCATCACCCCAAAAACATTCTCGTGGATCAGGTCCGCGCACGCGCTGCCGAGCCGCGTGGCCAGCAGCCGGTCCGCCGCCGACGGGATGCCGCCGCGTTGGACGTAACCGAGGATGGTGACCCGCGATTCGAGGTGCGTGAGCTGCTCGAGCTGGTGCGCGAGCCGCAGCGTGTTGCCGGTGTGTTTGGCCTCCAGCGCGGCGAGCTCCATCTTGGCTTCGGTGCGTTCGCGCGGGCTGCGCGAACGGTCCCGCCGGGTTTCGGCGGCCGCAAAGGCGTGCGCTTCCTCCGCGCTCATCGCGCCCTCCGCCACGGCGACGATGCTGAAATTGGTCCCGTGCCGGCTGCGGCGGCGGATGGCCTCGGCGATCTTGTCAACGTGGTAGGGGATTTCGGGAATCAAAACCACATCCGCGCCGCCCGCAATGCCCGCGCCCAGAGTCAGCCAGCCGGCCCGATGCCCCATGATCTCGGCGACGACAATGCGATGGTGGCTGTGCGCCGTGCTGTGCAGCCGGTCAATGGCCTCGGTCGCAATGTCCAGCGCGGTGGCAAAGCCGAAGGTCGAGTCCGTCATCGCCACGTCGTTGTCAATCGTCTTGGGGAGCGAAATCACGTTCAGGCCCGCCTCCGTTAGTCGCAGCGCGTTTTTCTGGGTGCCGCCGCCGCCGAGGCACACAAGCGCGTCGAGCCCGTATTTCTTGTAATTCTGGACGATGACCTTGGTCATGTCGCGCGTGCGGCCGTCAATCTTCATGCGATGCGGCTTGTCGCGGCTGGTGCCCAGGATGGTGCCGCCGACGGTGAGGATGCCGGAGAGCGTGGTCTTATCGAGGCGCAACCGCCGGTCGGTGACCAGGCCGCGAAAGCCGTCGCGGAAACCGATGATCTCCATGCCGTAATAGCCGAGCGCGGTTTTGCCGACGCCCCGGATGGCGGCGTTCAAGCCGGGGCTGTCGCCGCCGGCGGTCAGGATGCCGATGCGTTTGGTCTTGGCCATGATCTCCGCCTCATTTGAATCCGCAAAACCGGGCGGTTTGTCGAGAACAACTTTGCGCAAAACTTAAATCAGCGAATCCGGACCCGGCGGCGGCGGCCGGGAAGGCAACGGACGGCGGCGCATCAGCGGCAGGCAAATCAGGCAGTTGACCCACAGGCACACGGAAATCGCCGCGCCGATCTCAAAGGCGCGGTCTTCGTACGCCAGATGGATTTGATGTTTGCCCGCCGGAATCTGCACCGCCTGAAACGCATGATTCGCCCGCAGTAACGGCGCCGGCCGGGCGTCCACATATGCCCGCCACGCGTGATAATACGTCTGGGCCACGACCACGAGCGCCGGGTCGGCGGCTTCCACCTCAATGTCCACACTTTGCGTTCCGAATTTTGAGGCGAGCACCCGGGTCTCCGCCGGGCCGGTGGCGGTCACCAGCGGCTTCGCCGACGGCGGAAGGTAAACGATGTTGCGTCCGTCAAAATCCGGCCGGGTCAGCGCGCGCAGCATCTCCGCGTCACCGAGAAAAACGGGCTTCTGGCCGGCGGTCACCAGCGGCAGAAAGGTCGGGCGCGACTGCCAGTGGAAGATCTGGTCGGGCGCCGTGATTTGTGAGGCGCCCAGGAAATCCTGCAGGCGGGGGAAATCGGCATTGGTGGTGGTGTAAAACAGGGACAACACATCATTGTTCTCGCGCGGCGTGAGCGAGAAAAAACCGTCCACCTTCGGCACGCCGTCCAGCAGGTTGCAATTGGCGCAGTAGCCCAGCCGCTTTGCGAGGAAATTGTTTTTGGGTTCGTGCGCGGCGAAGTTGATGAATTCCGCCTCCGCCATGGGTGAAACCATCGCCCGCGATGCGCCCAGCGCGGGCTGCGGCTTCATGGCGAGGCTGCGGCGCGCCAGATTTTGTTCGTAGACGCCGGACGGCACGGTTGGATTTTGCGTCGGGCCGTGGGTGAACACGTCCAGCCACGCGAGGAAAATCAGGACCAGCGGCGCCAGACGGCGCAATCCCGGCCGTTCCGCCTGCGTCAGAATGAGCAGCAGGGCGCCGGTCACCAGCAGGAAGAGGGCGCGGAGGGCCCCGTTCCATTCGGCGAGCGGGACGTCGTCCGTTGGAAACGGGAACCGCCACGCCCAGAATAAAATCACCGCGAGGAGCGCGAGCAGGACTGTGCCCGCAAAAAGGATCTGTCGAGGCCGGGCCTGGCGGCGGGCCAGGACAAACGCGGCCAGCAGCGGTGCGAGAAAGGCCGTCAGCAGGACGTACTTGATGGGATACGTTACGAAGCCGAGTTGCGGGATGATCTTTCTCAGCGCAGGATAAACGGGCGTGTTTTCGCCGAACGCAAAGATCAGCGCAACCACCACAACCGCGCCGAGCAGCCGCACGCGCCGTTCACGGACCGTCCCCAGCGCCAGCAGCGCGAGCCACAGCGTTCCGATGCCCAGGTAGCAGGACGACGTCCAGTACTGGTCGTACTGGAAGAACACGCCCTCGGTCCAGGTGCGGCCGAAGGCCAGCGGCACGATAAAATTGACCCAGCCCCAGCCGGGCAGGGACCAGCGCAAGTCGGCATAGCCGGATTCGCGCTGGGAATGCGCGACCAGATCGAGGAACGGCAGCAGCTGCACCGCCGCCAGCGCGATGACCAGGGCAACGACGAGCGGGAAACGCCAGGACATGGGAGCGCGGGGTGATTCGCCCCGGACGAATTGCTGCAGCCACAGCGCCAGCAGCAGCAGCCAGGTGAACAGGATGATTTCCGGTCCGCCGGCCAGCATCTGGAAGGCGCCGGCGAAGGCGGCGAGGATGATTTTTTGCATGCCTTCGCGCCAGGCAAGTTCGACGGCCAGCACCACCCACGGCATCCAGCTGAACGTGGCGATGTGGCTCGGCCACATGAGCAGGTTCAGCGTCACGCCGTTAAACGCAAATGCGACGCCGGCAAACGCCGCGGCGAAAGGGCTGCCCGTCCAGCGGCGGGCGAGGAAATACATGCCGAGGCCCGCCCACCACAAATGCAGCAGGCAGAAGACTCCGAGCGACCATTGCAGCGGCGCCAGCAGGTAGATCAACGCCGGCGGATAGAGCGGCATGGTGTTCCATTGCGCGAGGAATGGGGCGCCGCAGTTGTTGAACGGATCCCAGAATGGCAGTTCGCCGCGCTGAAAACATTCCTGCTGAAAGTGCGCGAGCGGATAGGCGAAGAATCCAAAATCCCGGACGACGAAGGTTTGCAGCCCGGACAACACCTGGGGAAACGCGGCGAGGATGAGCAGCGCGAGCAAAACCCCGAAGCGTACGGGCGTGAACCAGTTGGCGGCGCGGCAGTCGGTTGTCTCGCTCATGAGTTGTGCGGCCAGAGTCTATTCGCGAAGTGAAATCGGCGGCAAGTATTCACCGACAAATTCGCGCTGCCACCAGGCGCCCGTCGCGCGGTGTTCCGTGGGGGTGGTGAACCGGTACTCATAGAGTTCGGCACGAAGGTAATGCGGCGGATGGTCCGGGAACGGGTTCTTTTGCAGCAAAGCCAGGACCTCCGGAGAGCCTTGCAGCAAACGCCCGCAGAAATTGGCGAACCATGGATTTTGCCGGTAGTCACCCAGGGCGGCAAACCACATCTGCCAGTCGAGCCGCGGCTGGTGCGGCGCCACGAACGCCGGCCTGCGGGCCGGGTCGCCGGGCTTGTATTTGAATTCGTAAGCCTGCCAGTCCACCCCGTCGTTGCTCCCTTCAACCACTATCTCGCGCCGGCCGGTGGTCATCACGGCAAACAGGCCATAGCTGTTCAAGGTCCGCAGCGGAGCCAGCCAGACTTCCGCCGCCGCCGCCGGGAACAGCCAGGCAGGCTGCGTTCCCACTGCCCGGCCGACTTGAACCAGGTAAATGGCCGTCACCACGACGGCAAGCGGGATCATGACGGCGCAGGGCCAGTTTGAACGCGTGGCGGGTGGCAAGCGACCGGTGACGGGAGGTTCATCGGCACACGCCGGGTCGGAGACCGGCGCTCCAAGGGCGCGATGCAGCCGGGAGGGAATGAATTTCCTCAGGGCAAAATCGTCGAGCAGCAGCAGGCACAAAGCCAGCGTGAGCCAGTTGAAAAACGTGTAGTTGCCGGTCAACAAAATCAGGACCTGGAGCAAGGCAATGGCGCCGCCGCCGCAAAACCGCAGCCGGCGCGGCGCAAAAATCAGGAGCGGCGCCCCGAGCTCGATGGCGAACATTCCGGCGCAGGAAAACTTCTGGAACCAGAGCGGCAGCTGCTGCGCCTGCCAGCCGATCCACGTCGGCAGCGGCTGGGTCTGATAATGAAACGTGAGCGCGGTGAGGTTGCGCCAGTTGGGATCGCCGCTGGACAGCTTCACGCCGCCGGAGGAGAACATCAGTTTGAAAAGGAGCAGCCACAACAGCCAGCGGGCGATGCGCGATGGTGGCACTTCCTTTGACGGGCGGGCGAACCATTGCCGGGGAGCGAGGAAAATGGCGAGAAAACCGGTTTCGAGCAGCAGGTTGTCCCATTGAAAACCAAGAAAATCGCGGCCAACTGTCACGAGTGAAAGATAGAGCAGCCAAAGCAGGGCGAGGCACGCCGCCGGCGCGATTCTGAATATCAGCAACAGGGCCGTCACGGAACCCGCCGCGCATTGGAAGTGGAGCAAGCCATCGGACGCGTTGAACCAACACAATGTCGGCAGCAGATAGTAGCGGTCCAGGGCGATGCCTTGCTGGCTGCATTGTTGCCCGACGGCGGACATGAATTGGTCGGCGGGCAGAATGCCATTGTGCCCGATCAAGCCGCTGATTTGCGTCCCCAGCGAAATGAAGGCGATGAGATAAATCACGCCCAGCACGCGCATGAAAATGGAGCGGGTCAGAAGATACGTCGCCGGCTCGACCTGCTGTCCCCAAAACCACCGCGTCAGCCGGGAGAAGAAGGGCCGGTTTTCGGCGACCAGCCGGTAGGCCCATTCGGCAAGGTTCGCCAAAGCTTTCGATCGCTCGTAGCCGCGCAGCGGCCATTGGCGGTTTGGGCTGTACCCCAGCACGCGAAATACGGCTTCGGCACCGGAATAAACCGTGCCGTCGGTTTCAATGAGCTGGACAGCGGTGTCAAACTGCTGGCGCGGAATTTCCGGAAATCGGGTGGCGATGGCCCGGTCCTGCGCGGGCAGGTACTCCACGCGGTCGCCGGTCATCAGCTGCCAGCGGCCGATCCACAAGGTGCAGAAATTGCAGTCACCGTCGAAAACCAGCAGCGGTTTGGACGGCGGTGAGGCGACTCGGCTGTCGCTTTTCATGGCCCCGACCTTAAATGAGTGGGGTTGTAGCGTCGAGCCGGCAGTGCCTGATTTGTCTTCGGAGCACGGGCTTCAGCCCGCTTCACCACACCAATGGCAAGGGACGATAAAGCGGCATGAATGCCGCGATCCCTAAATCAGGACGCTACCCATCGAGCCGACGGATCGATTTTATCAATTGGCTTTGGTGCCGGTTACGGCTGGCAAAGCCGAAATCGTTATGTAATGTTCAAAAGCAGTTCAATTTATGAAAATCGCCCTCGGTTCGGACCATGCCGGTTTCCGGCTCAAGGAGAAGATCAAGGAACTGCTCCAAAGCCTGGGACACGATGTCACTGACTTCGGCACGCATTCGGAGGAACCGGTGGATTACCCGCTGTTCATACGGCCGGTGGCGGAGGCGGTGTCGCGCGGTGAATTTGAACGCGGGATCGTTTTGGGTGGCTCCGGCAACGGCGAAGCCATCGTGTCCAATCGCGTCCAGGGCATCCGTTGCGGCCTGTGCTGGAACGTCGAGTCCGCGCGCCTCAACCGCCAGCACAACAACGGCAACGTGCTCGCCCTGGGCGAGCGCCTGGTCCCGCTGGAACTGGCGCTGGAAATTGTCCGCGTCTGGCTGGCCACGCCTTTCGAAGGCGGCCGCCACCAGCGCCGGATTGATTTGATTGATGCGCCGTAGTCGAAAAATCTTTTCACCACGGATGAACACGGATGAACACGGATTGGAAAAGATTCAACCGGATAAATAGCCTGCCAACAAATGAGGTTTCCGGATTTGGTGAACAGACGTTTTGCTTTGTCTTAATCCGTGTGCATCCGTGTCCATCCGTGGTTGTTTAAACAGTGACGGTTGACGCTGGCGTCCTACGGTCTTACGCTTGGACAACGTTATGAGCCAATTGCATGATTCACTGGTCGAACTTGTCCGTCGCACGTCGGCCGAGATTCCGGACGACGTTCACCAGGCCATTCTCACGTCGCTGGAGAACGAGAAGAAGAATTCCCTCGCGGCCAATGCCTTCAAGATCATCGACCAGAACATCGCGCTGGCGAAAACGAAATCCCAGCCCATCTGCCAGGACACCGGCAGCATCCTGTTTTATGTGGATTGCCCGGTCGGCTACGACCAGATCGCGTTCGCCGACACCGCCCGCGAGGCCGTGAAGCTGGCAACGAAGAAGGGTTATCTGCGCCAGAACTCCGTGGATTCGCTCACCGGCGTCAACGACGGCACCAATGTCGGTCCCGGCGCGCCGGCGTTTCATTTTCATCAGCATCGCTCCCCGGAGATCAGCGTGCGGCTGGCGCTCAAGGGCGGCGGCTGCGAGAACGTCGGCGCGCAATACTCCCTGCCGAACGAAAAGCTCCAGGCCAACCGAGACCTCGATGGCTGCCGCAAGGCGATCCTCGACGCGGTATTGCAGGCGCAGGGCAAGGGCTGCGGCCCGGGCATTTTGGGCGTGTGCATCGGCGGCGACCGCGCGACCGGCTACGAGCTGAGCAAGACACAGTTCCTGCGGCTGATTCCCGACCGGAACCCAAACCCGGAACTGGACAAGCTGGAGCAGGACATCTTGAAGACGGCGAACGATCTCGGCATCGGCCCGATGGGTTTCGGCGGCAAGACGACGCTGCTGGGCGTGAAAATTTGCGCCGCCAACCGCCTGCCCGCTTCCTACTTCGTCAGCATCAGCTATATGTGCTGGGCCTTCCGCCGCCAGGGCGTGACGCTGGACGCGGAGGGCAAGATTGGCAAGTGGCTTTATTGAGGAGACGACAAAAATGATCAAATTAACCTTTCCCTTCACCGAGGAAAAAATCCGGTCCTTGAAGGTCGGCGACGAGGTGCTGATCTCCGGGGTCGTGTTCACCGGCCGCGATGCGGTCCACAAGTATCTGCATGAGGGCGGCCAATTGCCGCCGGGCGTGAAATTCCGCGACGGCATCCTTTATCATTGCGGCCCAGTGGTGATGAAGCAGGACGACGGCACCTGGAAGGCTACCGCCGCCGGTCCGACGACATCCATCCGCGAGGAGCCGTACCAGGCGCACATCATCAAGGCCTTCGGCCTGCGCGGCGTCATCGGCAAGGGCGGCATGGGCGACCGGACGCTGGCGGCCTGCAAGGAACACGGCTGCGTGTATCTGCACGCGGTCGGCGGTGCGGCGCAGGTATTGGCCGAATGCATCAAGAAGGTGCGCAATGTGTATATGATGAAGGAATTTGGTGCGCCGGAGGCGATCTGGGAATTTGAAGTGCAGGATTTTCCGGCGGTGGTGACGATGGATGCGCACGGCAATTCACTGCACAAGGAAGTCCTGGCGAAGAGCCAGGCGGAACTGGCCAAGCGGCTCTGACCTTTTCCGGCTTTCGATATTCGAATTATGCGGTGTTGCCGGATTGTGCCGGGATGCGTAAGTCGCAAATCGTGTATCGTAAACTTGGCGGGAGCTTCGTTACCCTGGCGGCTGCGGGATCAGAATCTGGAGTTCCACCCACCGGAACGGCACACGAAAAATGGCGGTGAATCCTGACAAAAATGTTCGTTGGATGATTGCCATCCGCTGGCTGGCCGGGGCGAGTTCACTTCTTTACGTGCTCTCGCGGTTCATCCCTTGCCTGCCGCCGGATTTTCATGCGCTGATAGATGTCTCCTGGTCGCAATCCCTGCACGTGGCCTTTCTGCAGCGCCTCCAGTTTGGCCGCGAAGTGGTTTTTGGCTACGGTCCGTGGGGGTTTCTTTGTCGGGGCTATCACCCGGCCACACATCCGGTCGCTGTGATCGCGTGGACCATGCTGTCGCTGATCTTCTGGCAGGCGGGGTGGCGGGTGGCCGGTCAGATTCCGTGCCACCGGTTCTTTTCCTGGCTATGGCTGGTCGGTTTCACCGGCCTGGCCAGCATGCCTCCGGGCCTGGACATCGATGCCCGGCTGGCTGCCTGGATGGTCTTGTTGTTGTTGCTGCACTTTTTTGTGGAGGAAGGCCCGTTCACTTTCACCCAGGCTTCGCTGGTGGTTTCGCTGGGATGGTTGAGCCTGGTCAAATTCACCGGTTTGATGGAAATCGCGGTGGTGGTGGCCATCATTGCGGCGGACAACATTTTCCGTCACCGGCGTTTTCCCTGGATTGTGCCGTTATGGATCGCCAGTCTCCTCTGCTTTTGGATTGCCGCCGGGCAGCACCTGGATGGCATCGGACCGTTCCTGCGCACTTCGTGGCAGATTGCCACCGGTTATACCGAAGCCATGTTGCTGTCCCGGATGACGGAAATTCACGATGTCGGTTGTTTTTTGGCGGCGTCGGCGCTGTTGTCCGCCGCGACTGGTTATCTGGCCTGGTTGCGACATCGGTTCTTTGGGCTGTTTCCCTTGCTGGGGCTGGCCGCCTTCCTGTTCCTCAGTTTCAAGCATGGTTATGTCCGATGCGACTGGCACGAAATCACCGCAATGGTGTCCCTGGCGCTCGCCTCGATGGCGGTTCTGGCCGTTGCCTGGCCGGTAACGAAACGGCATGGACGACCGGCCATCCTTCTTCAGCTGGTCGTCGCCCTGGTCCTGGCTTTGTTCGTTCTCGGTTCCGCGGTTTCCGGGAAGCTGCTGCCGGTTCAGCTCGTGCAAACCCTCGATATCCGCCGCATTCTGGCCCCGGTGCGGATGCTCTGCGTCCCGGGATATCTGCCGGAGGCTTACGCGGTCAGTCTCGCGGGTGTGCGGGACAAGTACCCGCTGCCGCCCATCAAAGGCGGGGTGGACATCTATTCCTGGAATCAGGCCATCCTGTTCGCCCATGGCCTGAGTTATCAGGGGCGTCCGATTCTGCAAAGTTATTCCGCCTACACCCCGGAATTGGCGGAACTGAACGCGGCTTATTTGCGGAGCGGCGGCGCCCCCGCCAATCTCCTCTTCAGAATTGAACCAATCGACCATCACTTCCCATCCTTGGAAGACGGCCGTTCCTGGCCGGAATTGTTGACCCGGTACGATATCCAAGGCGCCAGCGACACTGCCGGGAACTACCTGCTTCTGTCACGCTCGGCGGCGCCGAGAGCCTATCAGCTGACACCGCTCCAAAAGATTCCCGTCCGTTTTGGTGAACCAGTAAAGCCGCCTTCCGCCACCAACGGCCCGATCTGGGCCGAGATCGAAATCAACAATTCTTTGGCGGGGAACCTGGTCTCGACGCTCTACAAACCGCCGATGTTGTTGCTGACCGTATCGCTTCGTGACGGCGGTCAGTTTGACTCCTGTCTGGTTCCGGCCATGGCCCGAAGCGGATTCCTGTTGTCGCCGGTGGTTGGAAATGCCCTGGCGTTCGCTTCGCTGGCTTCCACCAACGGACTGGCGCGCCTGGCCGATTCGGAGGTGATGTCGATGACCATCTCCGCCGATACCCAATCCGGCTCGACGGCGTGCTATCGGTCGCCGATGCAGGTCCGGTTTTACCGGCTGGATTTTCCGCGCCAGGATTTCAACCGGGTGGATGGCGAAACCGCTGAAAAGTGAATTGCTATCGCAGAGCGCCTGGCGGTGCGGCAGCGCCGCACGACCAGTTCAGAATTTGAAATTCCACTCGCGCGTCGCATATTTCTCCCGCGCCAGTGCCGACATCATTTCGGCCGGGAAATCCTCCAGCAGTTCCTCCGCCTTCCAGGCCCGCCGCAGCGCCGCTTTCACCTTTTCCGCGGACACGTTTATGTTCGTCAGAAAATCGGAGTGCGGGCGGCTTTCGCGGTAGTCGGGCTGTTTCGATGGCATGGGCAACCATTCGCTGACGAGTGACAGATTAAAGTTCAACAGGAACGTTCCGTGAAAGAGCAGGAAATGTTTGCGGCGGCGCTGTGAGTTGCCGGAAAATTTACGGTCGCCTATGGCGAGATCCGTATGGCCGCGGATGGCGATCGCGGAATGCGGAGTGGAGAATGCGGATTCAATTGCCGCGCGGTTCCGGCGCATGATGAACTGGTTGGCGGTGCCGATGCTGTGGAGCGGGCCGGTTTCGGCGATCTGCAAAACCAGCGTGTAGTTCAGACAGCCGGGGCCCTGCACCACCGTGCCGCCGCCGGAGCAGCGGCGGAAAACCGGAACGCCCTTCGCTTCGCAGGCCGCCAGTTTGACCTCGGTCGCGGCTTTGTTCGCATAGCCGACAACCACAAAATATTCGCGCGGTTCCCAGAAGCGCAGGACTTGCCTGCCGCGGCCGGCTTCACCCCATTCCAGCAGCGCCTCATCAGCCGCAAGATTTTCGGCGGGCGAGGGAAGCGTTAAATCATTCTGTTTCATCGTCGCGCGTCCTGGATTTCAGGGCCCTGGCTCAATTTGCATTGTTAGGGACGCCGCGCTGCGGCGTCCCCGCCCGCGTGCAGAGGGCGGACAACTATCACTGTTTCCCGTTGCGCCGCCGTACGCGGCGCGGTCATCGCAGCGCGATGACCCTGCCTCAATATGAGAGCGAGTCAGTACTGATTTCACTGGCATTGAACCGGCGGCTTTGCTTTATTGTTGTCGGCGGCTTTTGCCGCTTTAGGAGAAGATGGAGTAACACATTGAAAGCCCAGAAAAAAGAAATTTACAGTTCCCGCTCCCCCGATCCGGCGGCCCGAACCGCTCCCGGCAATGGTGACAAATGGTCGGAATCATTGCAGTCCATGTTCGAACTGGCTTTGGAAAACCAGGGGCCGGAGCGCACCGCGGAATTGCTGGAAAAGCTCGCCGACCGCCTGCGCGCCGCGTCGCACGAGACCGGCCGCGGTTTTAACACGCCCTACGTCAATACCATCCCGGCGGAGCAGCAGGCGCCGTTTCCGGGCGATCGCGACATCGAGCGCCGCATCAAGAGCCTCATCCGCTGGAACGCGATGGCGATGGTGGTGAAGGCCAACTCTACGACGAACGTCGGCGGTCACATTTCCACCTATGCCTCGGCGGCGACGATCTACGAGGTCGCCTTCAATCATTTCTTCCGCGGGCGCACGGAGAAGTTTCCCGGCGACATGGTTTATTTTCAAGGCCACGCGGCGCCGGGCATTTACGCCCGCGCCTTTCTCGAAGGCCGGCTCGACGAAAACCAGCTGCAACATTTCCGCCAGGAACTCGCCGAGGGCGGCGGATTGTCGTCCTACCCGCATCCCTACTTAATGCCGGATTTCTGGCAGTTCCCAACCGTCTCGATGGGTTTGGGACCGATCCTGTCGCTGTACCAGGCGCGGTTCAACCGATACCTGCACGCGCGCGGCCTGTCCAAATGGACCGAAGAGCCGAAGGTTTGGGCCTTCCTCGGCGACGGCGAATCCGACGAGCCGGAGTCGCTCGGTTCCGTCACGCTGGCGTCGCGCGAGAACCTCGACAATCTGATCTGGGTCATCAACTGCAATTTGCAGCGGCTGGACGGCCCGGTGCGCGGCAACGGCAAGATCATCCAGGAACTGGAAGCCGCCTTCCGCGGCGCCGGCTGGAATGTCATCAAGGTCATCTGGGGCTGGGAATGGGATGATTTGCTGGCCAGGGACAAGACCGGGCTGCTCGTCAGGCGCATGGAGGAATGCGTCGACGGCGATTACCAGAAATACACCGTCGAACCCGGCAGCTACACGCGCAAGCATTTCTTTGGCAAATATCCCGAGCTGCTCAAGCTGGTGAACCACCTCACCGACGGGCAAATCCAGAAGCTGCTGCGCGGCGGCCATGATGCGCGCAAAATGTACGCGGCCTACAAGTCCGCCGTGGAACACCAGGGCCAGCCGACGGTGATCCTCGCCAAGACGGTCAAGGGCTACGGCCTCGGGGAAGCCGGCGAAGGCCGGAATATTTCGCACCAGCAGAAGAAGATGAACGAGAAGGAGCTGCGCGAGTTCCGCCAGCGCTTCGACATCCCGATGAGCGACGATGTCATCGCCGAGACGCCGTTCTTCCGTCCGCCGGCCGACAGCCCGGAGATGAAGTATCTGTTCGCTCGGCGCAAGGCGCTCGGCGGGTTTTTGCCGCAACGCAAGGTCGATCCCGTCTCGACGCGGCTCGAGGTGCCCGGGCCTGAGCAGTTCGCCGAATTTTTCAAGGGCTCGACCATGGCCGCCTCGACGACCATGGCGTTTGTTCGGTTGCTGACCATTTTGCTCCGGCACAAGGGCATCAGCAAAAACATCGTGCCCATCATTCCCGACGAGGCGCGCACGTTCGGCCTGGATGCGCTGTTCAAGGATATCGGCATCTACTCGTCGAAAGGCCAGCTATACGAGCCGGTGGACCGGGCCTCGCTGCTTTATTATCACGAGGCGAAAGACGGCCAGATCCTCGAGGAAGGCATCACCGAGGCCGGCTCCATGGCGTCGTTCATTGCCGCCGGCACAAGCTACGCGACGCACGGCGTGCCGATGATTCCGTTTTACATCTATTATTCGATGTTCGGTCCGCAGCGGGTCGGCGATCTGTTCTGGCTGGCGGGCGACATTCGGGCCCGGGGTTTCCTGCTGGCCGCCACCGCCGGCCGCACTTCGCTCAACGGCGAGGGGTTGCAGCACCAGGATGGCCACAGCCTGCTGCTGGCCGGCACGATCCCGACCTGCCTGCCCTACGACCCGGCATTCGGATACGAACTGGCCGTCATCGTGGCCGACGGCCTGCGCCGCATGTATGCCGAAGGCGAGGATATTTTCTACTACCTGACGCTGTACAACGAGAATTATCCCATGCCGCCGATGCCGGCGGGCGTCGAGGACGGGATTCTGAAAGGCCTGTATAAATTCAAGCCCGGCGTTGAAGGCAAAAAAATCAAGGCGCACCTCCTGGGCAGCGGCACGATCATCAACTCGGCGCTCAAGGCGCAGGAAATCCTGGCCGAACGCTACGGCATTTCAGCCGACGTCTGGAGCGCGACGAGCTACAAGCTGCTCCGCAGCGATGCATTGCGCTGCCAGCGCTGGAACATGCTCCATCCGACCGAGGTATCAAAAAAATCCTACGTCGAGACGTTGCTGGCGAAAGAGCAGGGGCCTTTCGTTGCCGTGTCCGACAATATCCGTGCCGTGCCCGACCAGATTGCGCCGTGGGTGCCGGGCGGGCTGGTGACGCTGGGGACGGACGGATTTGGCCGCAGCGACACGCGCGAACGGCTCCGCCGGTTCTTTGCCGTGGATACGGAATCCACGGTCATCGGCACCCTGTACGCGCTGGCGGAAAAGGGCCTGGTGAAACGGGAACTCGTGGCCAGGGCGATCAAGGACCTGGGGGTTGACCCCGAGAAGGTGCAGCCGCAAATCGTTTAGGCTCGTTCGACGGCGTCGAAGTTGCCATAGACCCGCTTTGAGGTTGATTTGGGTTACGACAATATAAGTCGTACGTGCGTATTATATTGTCGCGAAGCTTGGAGGCAAGCCGGTTGCCTCCATTGCAGGAACTGGAGTTAAACGGCAGGGCAGAATGATCAGCCGGCGGCTTTGTTTGGAGTTCCGGCTGCCGGCGGTCAGGTGCCGTTGTTTGGCAAGGCCGCCTGAAGGCGGAACCCCGAACCTCGAAGCACCCGCTTGCCGTTTCTCGTCACCTGTCACCGTGTATATTTTCCGTTTCCCTTCCGGTTCGATTGTTATAAGTTCCCGACAACCATGAATGCAAAATCACTACTCCTCTCGATCGCGTGTGTTTCCGGGTTGGCTGCGCCTTCCGGGTTGTTCGCCCAGGCGCCGGCGGTTCAGTTTCCGGCACCCAGTCCCGGCTGCACCCTCAAACAGCACGTCGGATTGACCGACATCGAAATTGTTTATTCACGTCCCAGCGCCAAAGGCCGTCCGGTGTTCGGCGGCCTGCGTCCCTACGGCGAGCTCTGGCGCACGGGCGCGAATGCGCCCACCAAAATTTCCTTCAGTACCGCCGTCAAACTCAACGGAACCGAGGTGCCCGCCGGCCAATACGCCCTCTACACCATCCCCGGTGAAAGGGAATGGACGGTGATCATTCATAAGGACACCAAGACCAGTGTTTTTCAATACAATCCGACGAACGATCTGGTGCGTTTCCAGGTCACGCCGGTGAAACTCGCCGAACCGGTCGAGACCTTCACGATTGACATCAACGACATCCGCGATGATGCGGCGACGCTCAATCTCCTGTGGGAAAAGACGCGCGTGCCGATAAAGGTCGACCTCGACCTGGTGAGCACGCTCGTGCCGCAGATTGAAGCGGCCATGGCGGCACCCGGAGAAAAGAAGCCCTACTATCCGGCGGCGCTGTTTTATTACGACCACGGGCTGGATTTGCAGAAGGCCGGCCAATGGGTGGACGCGGCCATGGCCGGGAATGAAACGTACTATATCGCCCATCTGAAGGCCAAAATCCTCGCCAAACAGGGCGACAAGAAGGGGGCGATCGCCGCCGCGAAACGTTCGTCCGAACTGGCGATCAAGGCGAAGGAGGACGGCTACGTGAAGCTGAACGATGACCTGATTTCCAGCTTAAAGTGATTACGCGTGTTACCTTCACTCCCACCGAAACGTCAACCATGAAGAACCGAAAGGAAATACCATGAATAAATTCAAGTTCACACTCATCCTTGCCACCCTCATCGCCTGTGCCCTGCCGGCGATGGCCCAGCGGAAACGCGTCAGTCCGCATGAAACCATTACTGCGACCATTGACGGCAACAAGGTCACGATCGTCTATGGGCGGCCTTATTCCAAGGACCCGAAGACCGGTGAAATTCGGAAGATCTGGGGAACCCTGGTGCCGTATGGCAAGGTCTGGCGTACGGGCGCCGACGAAGCCACGCTCCTCACCACGGAGCAGCCGATCACGCTGGGCGGCACGGAAATCCCGGCCGGCACCTTCTCGCTGTTCACGCTGCCCGCGGCCGACGGCACGGCGAAGCTGATCGTCAACAAGCGGACCGGGCAATGGGGAATTCCCTACAAGGAACAAAGTGAAGCGACGAATGAACTGGCGCGGATTGATCTGAAGAAAGACACGCTGGACAAGACCGTGGACCAGTTCACGATGGCCGTCGAACCGAATTCCTCCGGCGGCGGCGTGCTGAAGATGATGTGGGAGACCACCCAGTTTTCGGTGCCGTTCACTGTCAAGAAATAGCCGGCCGGAAGGGCGTATTGGCGACAGGGGAAGGAGCGCGGGTGTCCCAACCGCAGCAGCCCGGATTGCCGGATGATAACAAGAAATTTCACCAGTGATATGTTGTCGAACCTGCTGCGGCTGAGGCAGCCGCGCTCCACCAGTTTCCAAAGCGCATCGCGCGCCGGGTCGCGCCTGGTTTGGTGCTTCGCCGTCGCCGGCATCGGTTTGCTGAGGGGCGCCGTTGTGGCCAAAGCGGCCGAAACGCCGCCCGCCGCCGCCATTTTGCAGCAACTGCAAAGCTTCCGGGAAATGGGCAGCGTCCTTTATGTGGCCGCCCATCCCGACGATGAAAACACCCTGCTGATCGCGTATCTGGCCCGCGGCCGGAATTACCGGACCGCCTATCTCTCGGTGACGCGCGGCGACGGGGGACAGAACGTGCTTGGCCCGGAGTTGGGCGAGGAACTGGGCGTGGCCCGCACCCAGGAACTCCTCGCCGCCCGCCGACTGGACGGAGGGCGCCAGTTTTTCACCCGCGCGGTGGACTTTGGATTTTCCAAGGATTATCGCGAAACCCTGAGCATCTGGAACCGGCAGGAGGTGTTATCCGATGTCATGCGGGTCATCCGCGAATTCCGGCCGGACGTGGTCGTCGTGCGCTTTTCCCCCCAGCCGGGCAACACGCACGGCCATCACACGGCGTCGGCGGTGCTGGCGTTGGAAGCTTTCAAACTGGCCGGCGACACCAACGCATTTCCCGACCAGCTCCGGGACCTGGCGTCGTGGCAACCCAAACGCATTCTTTTGAACGCGGGCGGACCGCAGCGCGGCGGAACCGGAACCAATGCCATTCGCATGGAAATCACGGGCAATGACCCGGTTTCCGGCGAGTCATTTGCCGAAGTCGCCGCGCGCAGCCGCGCGATGCACAAAACCCAGGGCTTTGACAATTTTCGGGGCTTCGGCGGCGGGAGCGGACCGAGGACCGAATCATTCCAGACCCTGGATGGTGAGACGGCCACCAACGACATCATGGACGGTGTGGATGCCACCTGGAACCGGGTGCCCGGCGGCGCGGACATCGGCAAACTGGCGGATGACGTCATTGCCAAATTCAATCCCGAAAACCCTTCCGCAAGTGTGCCCGCGTTGTTGGCATTGCGCAGCCAACTTTCCGCCTTGCCGACAACCGATCCCCTGGTCAGGGAAAAACGCGTCCAGCTCGACCGCATCCTGCAGGCCTGTCTCGGACTCGAAGTGGAGACGGTGATTCCCCAGGCTGAAGTCGTGCCGGGCGAGGTATTGAGGATGCACCATTCGGTCCTGGTGGGCTCCAACGTCCCGGTTCTCTGGCTGGGAGTGCGCTATCCGGTCATTGGGGCTGGACCGACCAACCTGACCGAGTTGCGCCCGGGACAACCCGTTACGCTGGACTCGGTGGAATCCCTCCCTGCCAGCACGCCGTTAAGCCAGCCTTACTGGCTGCGCGCGGAAGGCACGCCGGGGACGTTCCAGGTGGAAGATCCGGAGCTGATTGGCCGCCCGGAAAACCCATCGGCGTTCCCCGTCGAATTTGTCTTTGAAGCCGGCGGCCAGACCATGGTTGTCCCCGACGAGCCGGTGCAAGTCACCACCAATGCGATGAGAAAGGAAATTCGCCGTCGCTTGGATGTGATTCCACCCGTGTCGCTCAGTTTTGGGTCCGAGGTGGAATTGTTTGCACCTGGCAACTCCCGTCCGGTGGAGGTTGAGGTCGTCGCCTATCGTGCCGGGGTGGCCGGTAGCGTGCAGTTGGGAGTGCCGGCTGGCTGGAAGGTTGCGCCGACCAACCAGGACTTTCATCTGCCCAAAGTTGGCGATCACCGGCGCTACAAGTTCAACGTTACCGCGGCGGCAGAATTCACTACCGTCAAAATCATCGCCCGTGCGGAGGTTGGCGGCCAGCGCTATCAAAACCAACGCAAGGAAATCAACTATCCGCACATCCCGCTGCAATTGCTCCAGCCGCCGGCGAGCTTCAAAGCCGTCAGCCTCAACCTGGCCATCCGCGGCCACAAGGTCGGCTACCTGCCGGGGGCCGGTGACGGCGTGGCCGATTGCTTGAAACAAATGGGTTGTTCAGTGACGACCTTGACCGACGCGGACCTTACGCCTGAACGGTTGCACGGCCTCGATGCCGTGGTCATTGGTGTGAGGGCGTTCAATGTCCGGACCAATCTGGAGGCGCACTTGCCGGGATTGTTCGCCTACGTCGAGGCGGGCGGCACGGTCGTCGCCCAATACAACCGGCCGGAAAATTCGCGGACCTTCAAAGTGGCGCCCTATGATTTGCATTTGTCCGGCGAGCGCGTGACGGATGAGAATGCCGCCGTGACCTTCCTCGCGCCGGACCACCCGGTGCTGAACACGCCGAACAAGATCACCGAGGCCGATTTCACGGGGTGGGTGCAGGAGCGGGGGATCTACTTCCCGAACCAGTGGGATGAACATTTCACGCCGATTCTGGCCTGCGGCGATCCCGGGGAAGCCCCGCTTAAGGGCGGGCTGCTCGTGGCGCAATATGGCAAGGGCCATTACGTCTATACCGGCCTGGTGTTTTTCCGGGAGCTGCCGGCGGGCGTGCCCGGGGCCTGGCGGCTGTTTGCCAACCTGGTTTCACTGGGCAAATAAATGAAGTCCGCACCGCTTGAATCTCGAGGCCCCGACGATTGCCCGGGCGTGCCGGGCTTCCACACCTGGCGCGGCATTTATCTCTTCGTGTTTGCGGGCTTCGTGCTGGTGGTGGTTTTGCTCGCCCTTTTTTCGCGCTACTTTGCATGAACTCGCTCGACTGGATCATCCTGCTTGGCACGATGATTGGGATTGCCGCCTACGGCGTGTGGCGGACGCGCGACGTTCACAGCCTCAACACCTACCTCAAAGGCAACCAGTCCTCCGGCTGGGGCACCATCGGCCTTTCCGTCATGGCGACGCAGGCGAGCGCCATCACCTTTCTCTCGATGCCCGGGCAGGGTTTTGAAAGCGGCATCGGGTTCGTGCAAAACTATTTCGGGCTGCCGCTCGCGCTCATCGTCGTGTGCGCCGTGTTCCTGCCGATTTACCGGCGGCTCGGGGTTTACACGGCTTATGAATTTCTGGGCCGCCGTTTCGACGCCAAAACCCGGCTGCTGACCGCCGGACTTTTCCTCGTGCAGCGCGGCCTGGCCACCGGCGTGACCATTTACGCGCCCGCCATCATCCTCTCGACCGTGCTCGGCTGGCGGCTGGACCTCACCATTGTCTGCACCGGCCTCCTCGTCATCATTTACACCGTCACCGGCGGCAGCGCGGCGGTCAACCTCACCCAAAAATGGCAGATGGCCGTCATCTTCGGCGGCATGGTCACGGCGTTCTTCATTCTGCTGGCGAAACTTCCGCCGGGCCTGGGCTTCGGCGGCGCGGCACACCTCGCAGGCGCGATGGGCAAGTTGCAGGCCGTGGACTTCTCGCTCGATCCGGACCGCCGCTACACCTTCTGGACCGGGATGCTCGGCGGCACTTTTCTGATGCTCTCGTATTTCGGCACCGACCAGTCGCAGGTGCAGCGCTACATCGGCGGCGCGGCGCTGCGCGAGGGCCGGCTCGGTCTGATGTTCAATGCGCTGCTGAAAATCCCGATGCAATTTTCCATCCTGCTGCTCGGCGCGTTCGTGTTCGTCTTTTATCAATTCGAAAAACCGCCGGTGTTCTTCAACCAGCCCGAATGGCAGCAGCAGGAACAGGGCGCGGACGGGGCGAAGTTCCGCGCGCTGGACGAAAAATTCGCCGCCGCCTTCGCCGACAAACAATCGAAAATCCGCACCTGGCTCGATACCCGTGCCGTGCATGACGCCGCCGGCGAATCGGCTGCGCGCGCCGCGATGGTTGAATCGGAGGGGGGCGCCGAGGCTGTCCGTGCCGAGGCCAGGGCTGCGCTCACGGCCGCAGACCCGCGGGCCAAGACGACGGACTCCGACTACGTTTTCATCACGTTCATTCTCAATTACCTGCCGCACGGCGCCCTCGGCCTGCTCGTGGCGGTCATGATCGCCGCGGCGCTGGGCTCGAAGGCGAGCGAACTCAACGCGCTCGGCACGACAACGACGATTGACCTTTGGCGATATTTCCGCCCGCTCGCCGCACACGATGAAGCACGCAACATCCGCGTCACAAAATGGTTCACCGCGATCTGGGGGCTGTTTGCCATCGGCTTCGCGCTCTACGCCGGCTTCACGGAAAATCTCATCCAGGCCATCAACATCCTCGGCTCGATTTTCTACGGTGTGGTGCTGGGGGTTTTTCTCGTGGCATTCTTCCTGAAACGGGTCGGCGGCCATGCAGTGTTCTGGGCGGCGGTGGCGGCGCAGGCGATGGTGTTTGTCCTCTTTTTTTCGCTCAACATCAGCTACCTCTGGTATAACCTCATCGGGTGCGCCGGATGCGTGCTGTTGAGCCTCGTTCTCCACGCCGTGCTTGGTCCGGACGACCGGCGCAGGGAAACATTTTGATGCAATGAATCCCACCCCGATCATTTGTTTCGGCCAGCAGCCGTGCGGGTTTTTCCCAAAACGGTTCCTGGTCGCCAAGATTCAAACCGCCCGGGGCCTTCAGACGGAGATTGGCGGCGACATCGTCTTCTTCTGCCACGACAGCGACCATGACCCGCGCGAAACGCAGACCGTTCTGCGCCACCGCAAGACCAACGAACCGGCCCAGCTCAACTTCGCCTTCAAAAATCGGATTCAGCGGAAATTTTCCCCGCTTTACCTCAAGGATATCGCTGCCGGGTGGCAGGACAAAACCGTGCTCCAATTGCCAAATTACATCGGTCATCCCCTGATCAACATTTTCAAAAATATTTCTGCGGCCAACGTCGCTGATTTCTGCCTGGAAATGTACCGCGGCATGCGGCTGCTCGAAGGTGTTCGCGTGGTGCGTTCGAGCGACCCGTCCGTCCGGCGGGCGGCTTGCGATGTGCCGGCATATTTCGTCGATGTTCCCTATGAAGGTGAAACCGTGCGCGCCCGATTCGTTGGAGTTCAAGCTTCAGCTTGCTCCGGGGACACGCTAAAGCGTGAACTCCAACTGCACGAAGGCGGGGATTCCTTCATCACGCTGCCCGGGACTGCCTTCTCCAAGGAGCAAATCAGCCCCACGCGCGATACCCGGTTGCGCTGGATGCAATCCGTCGTGCATTGCACGCATTACATTGCCGGTGCCGGTGAAAAGGCCTACCTTCACCCGGAAGAGACGCCGGAAATCACCTTTGTTAATCGCAATGCCATTGAACGATCCGATGAAGCCTGGACCGAAATCATCTCCTGAACGCAAGCGCCCGGCGCTCCAGACGTTGCTGGCCTTTGGCTCGCACCCGGATGACATCGAATTCGGATGCGGCGGGATCATCGCGAAAGAAACCCGCGCTGGCCGCAAGGCGCACTTCGTCATCTGTTCGCGCGGCGAGGCTGGAACCCACGGCACCCCGGCCCAGCGGGTGGCCGAGGCGAAGAAATCCGCCGCGTTGCTGGGCGCAACGGTTGAATTCCTCGAACTCGCCGGCGATGCGCATCTGGAAATCCGGGTTGCCCACGCCATCAAGCTGGCTGGCACTCTGCGGCGTATTCGGCCGGGAATCGTGCTGGCGCCGAGCATGGTGGAAAATCAGCACCCCGATCATGCAAAACTCGGCCAATTGGTGCGGGACGCCTCCCGGCTGGCCCGTTACGGCGGATTGAAGGAATTGCGCGGCAAACCTTCTCACGCCATTGAACAGCTACTTTTCTACGCGGTGACACCCGAGGCTGAACCGTCCGACATCATGCCCATGCTCATCGATGTTTCCGCGCCGGGAATTCTGGCCGCCTGGACCGCGGCGATGGCAGCGCACGGTTCGCAGGTTTCCGCCCACAGCTATGTTGAATTGCAACTCACTCGCGCGCGATTACGCGGATTGCGGGCCGGCATCGGCCATGCCATCGC
>Ga0265338_10001920_pt1 | contig 32417 bp, 28 predicted proteins | sample 42126metaG_FD_193579 | JGI IMG/M metagenome (GOLD analysis project Ga0265338, IMG submission 193579) | Rhizosphere microbial communities from Carex aquatilis grown in University of Washington, Seatle, WA, United States - 4-21-26 metaG | ecosystem: Host-associated > Plants > Roots > Rhizosphere...
AGCCGCTTGGTCGAACTGTTCCGGCTTGGAAAGATGCGTGATGTCGCCGGTGTGTATCGTCAGCGCGGGCTTGATCGGCATGGCGTTGACGTAGTCTATCGTCTGCCTGAGCGTGCCCGCGACGTCGGGATTGGCTTCCTGCTTGAAACCGATATGCGTGTCGCTGATCTGCAAGAACAAGGGGATGTCTGAGACGGCCAGCGCACTCTTCTGCGTGGCCGCAAGGGCTAAATCCAGCGGCGCGAGAATGCCGCCGGCCAAGACAAACAGGGTGCCTGTGCCGCCGAAAGCGAGGCATTTCAACGCGCCGCGACGGGATGGATTAGATGGAAGATCTGATGACATAGTGGCCTCACGGTCAAGTTCGGAGGTCGACCGCCGGGGTATCCGACGGGCCTCGCGACTGGGTTCAACCGAAAGACTGCCTGGCCATCCGTTTTATTCCCGGCTGCCGCGCGTTTGCACAAAAATTTGATAGTCGCCGAGTCTGTGCGCACAGACGGTACCGAAGCGGCACCCGAATGCGTCCATTAACAACTGTTTACTTGCTTGAGGCCGGATCGCATCGTAATCTGACTGCGTAGCGGGGCGCTCCCTGCTACGGAGACTTTTCGGGTGGCAAAAAAATGCATACGGGGCTGATGGCTTCATGACTATGTTCTGACGCGGTTGCTGCTCTAGAAGCAAGTGCCAAACACGTTGGATGGAGATCAAAGAAAATGATAAATATCACTAAAGAAAAAAACATCACGATCCGTCACCATATTCTCGTCGCCGTTTTGCTGGTTGCAACCGCCGCGCCCGCTGTAACGTTCGCACAAACCGGCGGCGACACAACGGCACCCGCGACATCCGGCAGCGTGACGCCGCCCGTCACCCGCAAGGAATACAGAAAGGCCAATCACGTCCTGGAAAGAAGAGTACGTACGGCACTGATCAAAGCAAAGATCGACCCGGTGAACCTGACAGTCTTGGCCAAGGGCGGTGCGGTAACTCTGGTTGGCTCGGTACCGGAAACTGCGCAGGTCGACCGCGCCGGCAGCGTTGCGAAAAACGTCGCCGGAGTCGCGTCAGTAGACAATCGCCTGATTCAATCGGACCAGCATCACTAACGTTTTTGATCGACGCTGTACCGGTCATGCCCCTTGCCGCGACCTTGCCCGCGCAGCGGCCTTAGTCTTGCCGAGAGGGTGCTTGCGGCCGGAACGGGTTACCGGTTCGGCCTCGACTATTGCACGAATGGGCAATAAACCTTTTCGCACGGCGCGGTTTTTCCGACTTGAGGTCTCGCATATATTTGAGCCCAAGGATGCGGTCGACGCATCCACTCAATCGGAGTCGATCATGAAAAATATCTCTTTGAAATCTGCCGTCGCTATTGTCGCGGTTGCCGGCGCCGCAGTGTTGGCTGGGATCGTACCTGCACAAGCGCAGGCCACGCGCGCTGAAGTAAAGGCCCAACAGGCCGAACTCCAAGCTGCCGGTTACCGCGAAAGCCTTGATGAAACGCAATACCCGAGCAATCTGCAAACAGCCGAAGCACGGGTCCAGGCTCAACAAGATGCACGTGCGGCCGCCGCTAACGCTCAGACCTACTCGGAAAGCCAACCGCGAGTACAGCCGCAATAAGGATTGCAGCGGGCGGCTTCGGCGTGGCTGCCAAGCGCCCGCTAGCGTCACGTCAGTCACGCAGATTGAGCCGCGGGACCTGCACAGATCCCCCCCAAGCAGCGCTTAACAAGGATTAACTAACGGGCGCCGATTCCGAGACCTACGATAGAGGCATCGGTAGATTCCACCGTCACTGAAATCGTCGTGGAGAACGGGGTCGTTCAAGTAGGTTCGATTAAAAGTTAAACGCTAGGAGAGGGAAATGAATGCAATCCGTCAAGTTGGAGTAGCAGTCTTGCTGGCAATAGCCGCGGCGCCCGCAGCTACGCTCGCACAGAACAGCAGCGATGCCACGGGCACGCCGTCGGTATCCAACGGTGCGCCGCAGACCAGTAAGGAAATCAGACGAGCTAACAGGCTCCTGGAAAGGAAAGTGCGGACGGCGTTAACCAAAGCGAAAATCGACGCGCGCGCCTTGACCGTCCTGGCCAAGGGCGGCGCAGTGACATTGCTCGGCGGCGCGCCGGACTCGACGCAGATACAACGTGCCGGCGACGTCGCTAAACAAGTCCCTGGAGTGACCTCAGTGGACAATCGCCTCGTCCAACATAGCGATCAGCAGTAGCAGCACGATTACCGCAATTAGAACAGCGACACTGCCGCTGCTCCCGAGCAGCGTCGGCCGCGAATGAAAGAAAGCCAACAGTGTGGCATCCGCGGACGTGACGGATTCGTGGCGGATGCCAGGCTTATATTCCGCTTATGCTCTTACCCCGTCTTTCGCGAAAAGATGCATCGCCCCCGGCGCAAATATTTAGAAAATAAAAATTGCCGGATCTATCGTAATGACTCTATATTTTTCCAAATAATCGAGCCTTATAGAAATCCATGTGCAATGCAGGATCAAAGAGAATTTTCAGATTGCTTGTTAAGTCATGATCCGGCCGGTCACTATCATCCTGTGCATATAAGAGTACGGCGGTCCAGGCGGAGTAAAAAAGATTTGTATTAAACCACGGTGCAGAATGAGCCACTACGCAATAGTCATTGGGATCTATGCTTCCGCTTATTGATTTTATGCCGCCTTTTTCAAGGATTATCTGGTCTTTTTCTGCATTGGGCTGTTCTTTTATCGAGTAATTGCTGTTTATTGCGTATAGCGGTGGGTATGCGGTCAAATTTATGGGGATTCTGACCATTTCCTTGGATGAGGATTGATGTGGCACATTTTTTTTTGGATAAAATATAAACGCGCGCTCTCCCGTTGTTAAGAATAGAGCTCCGTCCGAAGTATTTTCTTCAAGAGGATGTAGGTCATGCCCCCCATCCGCCCAAGTATAATCTTCGTTACATTGATTATATTGAGCGCATCTTAGATAATAGGCGTCCATAGCATAATCGGTTGTCGGTATAATAATTGTGTCTTTACCAGTGCCGTCGAATTGATAAGCCATTAAATCAAGATAGCCCAGTGCATAAAGCACATGCCGCTTATCATCCCACACAACGCCATGCACATACGTAAGCGGATACCACTTGGTCTGATTGCTTGGTTGCTCGACATTTTCTCCATCTGGAAACAATATCCCAAGATAACCCTTTGCATCTGCCAGAACAACGGAGCCATTTGGCAAGGGCTCGACGGAATGAGTGCCAGGTTGATACCCGGTTATTTCTCTGTGGAATAGCAATTTCTTTTCTGGGTAAGAATAAATTATTGCTCCGGAACTGGTTGCTGCCAAAATAGCATCCTGTCCCATATAATTCACCCGTTTGACCTCGGTCCAAAGATTACTGATTACCGGCGATTGCCATTTCATATCGGTGTTTGTAATCGGCCGATCTAAATTTCCTAAATTATAAATCTCCACTCGATGGTCATAATTATTTGCTATGATGATATTTTTGTCTGCACAGGTCGCGTAAACATTATTGACGAACATGCTAATAAATAGTATTTTCGCCAAATGCCACGCGTGATGCTTATTTTTTAAGTTAATTAAAAATATTTTCCATCCACTTGATACAGATTTCTTGCGCACGTGGTCGGGATTTCTAGATAAGAAAATATTCATGATACGCCTCGCGACAAAAATGTTATCGAGATGAATAGGGATCGGGCCGTCTGTTAATCTCAAAATTAACTCGACCTATTTTTATCCGCCTCCAGGAAAAAATAGTACAAATTCAACAATAGTGCAAACTCCGATAAAAATTGGATCTGCCCGGCGTATAAACCGAGATAGCTACTGTGGGAGCGGTCCTGCATGTGCTTTGGAGAGCAATTGAACCGGGAAGCAGAAGACCTGCCATAAGAGAATGGACGATCTGCTGGGCGATATCGCGAGCAAAACGGATAAGCGCGACAGCACTGGAGATACCGATGAGCAACCGGACAATATAAAATGCAAGCGTGTTCAAGCGGGCGCTATCGGCGACACAATCTAGATAATGACAAGGCTTAACTTATGGATACGCTTGCAGTTCTGGTGACGGGGGCATCGAAGGGCATCGGGCTTTCTGTGGCTCACAAATTGTCCGCGCAGGGGTACCAAGTCGTAGGGCTGGCCCGCAATACGCAGGACGTCAGCTTCCCCGGCACACTCATTTCTTGCGACCTTTCCAAGATCGACGAAACGGATGCTGTTTTACGCGACATAGCCGAGCGATTCGAAATCTATGGGATCGTCAACAACGTAGGCGCCGTTTCTCCCCAGCCGCTCGGCGCGGTTGATCTGGGACTCCTGCGGAGCGTCTTCGACCTGAACGTCCGCGTTGCGGTGCAAGTGACGCAGATTCTTATCGGCGGCATGAAGCAGCGCGGCAAGGGACGAATTGTGAACGTATGCAGTCGCGCTCTTCACGGCGCTATCGATCGAACTGCCTACGCCGCGGCCAAGAGCGCACTGGTTGGTTGTACGGGAACATGGGCACTGGAACTCGCCGAACACGGGATAACCTCGAACGCCGTTGCGCCCGGTCCCATCGAAACGGAACTATTCCGTAAGAATCGACCGGTCGGGAGCGACGCGGAAAAGCGCATACTTTCGAGCATTCCCATGCGACGACTCGGAAGCCCGGATGAGGTTGCGGCAGCTATATGTTTCCTATTGTCGGAGGACGCGAGTTTTATCACGGGGCAAGTGCTCGCCGTTGATGGTGGCGGCAGCTTGGGCGGCAGGTAGAGGGCGCGGCATTGGTGAGTAAGCGGGACTCGCGCCGGAAACAGGCATGGTCGCCTTAACCCCCTTGTTGCGAAACGCTCGCACGCTGCCCAGCGATGGGGCATCGGAGGATGAATACGCTACAAGCACTATCCGGAGCTATCATGGCGTCTCTGTCAGCCCAAGTTACGCGAGCCTGCCAATACTTCTCGGAGATGAGTATGGTCTTTTCACAGACAGTTCGGACCGGCGTCCTTGCCGCGCTCATTTTGCTTTGCCTGAACGGGTCTGCTAGCGCCCAAGTGGCGAATGGCCAAGCCGGCAGCAACGCAAAAGCGGATTTGGACACCCCGTCGCCCGAACTCGTCGTGACACCGGGATTCAGTGGCGACGATCCATCTGCTGTGCGCGATGCGTTCATCGGCAACAACAAGGGTAAAAGCGGCAACGCCGACTCGACACGCAATCACATCAAGGAGTGGGTAGGGAACGTGCTACCAAGTAACCGCGCGGTGGCCGCCTTGCTCGGAGACAACCCGGGACGCGAGCTCGCGTTCGTTGCCCCGGTGTCGCGCGGAATTCTCTACAGCTCAACGACCCATGTCATGAAGGTGGATGTCAGCTTCTCGGACGAGAACCATCCCGATGACATCATCCTCAAGAAGGTCGTGAGCGGACCCGATGGCCAAAAATTAACGTTTGGCGCGCAAGCCAAATCCGAAGGCTTCATACAGACGATCGACTTGATCGGCATACAAGCGGCGGGCAAGCGAGATGAAACAACCGTGCAGGGGCGCTTTGCACTATCGTCAAGCGCATTTGCTCAATCGGACGGAAACCTTGCGGTGGTATTTATTTGCCGCGTCGTGCCGCCTTATCTGACCGAAGTGCGCAGCCATCGCGACGCCACCGATGAAGAGCCGACCGATATCACCACGCGAACCTCGACCCTTCATGTCGCGGTCGACGATATTTGGTTGATCGATCAAAACAAAGGCGTGGTAATCGCGAAGGGACTGCGGTTGACGAAATAGTGGCATGGAGCTCGGACACTACCGTTTATCGCTAAAGCATGCTCTCCGGTACCAACGGCCCGAGCAGCTCGACTTCCACCCGTTCCCACTCACTGGTGTTCGGCTCATGATCGATCAGTTCCACATAATCTTCCGACGAGCCCACCCACTGAAGATGGCCATCCTCCGTCAAACGCACGTTATATGCACTGCCTAAATCGATCAGTGAGTGGACTTCCGCGGTGAGCTCGGGGCTATTTACAATGACCGCCACCTCGGTATTCAAGTTGGCGGAACGATTATCGAGGTTCATCGAACCGATGAACAAGGTCTTGCCGTCGACGGTGGCCAATTTGGCGTGAAGCTGCGCACGCGAGGCACCAAAGTCGCCGAACCTGCCGCGCTTGAACGGCTGGGTCGGATTGAGCTCGTAGAGGTCGACACCCAAACGCAGCAGGCGGAATCGATAACGGGCATAACCGATATGCGCCAACATGGTGTCATTGGACGCCAGCGAGTTGGTAAACACCAGCACCTTCACTCCGCGCTTACGCATCGCGGCAATATGCGCGATGCCGTCCTTTCCCGGGACAAAGTAGGGTGACATGGCGATGACATTATCTTGCGCCGTGGCCACCAGAGCGGAAAATTCCCGGCGCACGGTATCGCCGTGGTCGCGCCGGCCTGAGCCGGCGATTTTATCTGGCACATCGGCCACGACACGTGCCGGCGCCTCGATCAGCGGCACGGATTCGCCGCGCAATTGATCGACCAGTGCTTCGTAACGCTCCATGCCGAGATTCATTCCCGGGGGATCCGGTCTCATCAACCCGCCGGTCTTGTCCATGAAATACTGTTCGGATCGTCCGCGCACGCCTGGCGATGCAATTGCTGCAACCGGGTAGGCATATTTGCTGTTCCAATACGCATCGAACGATTTGGACAGATCCCGCACTATCGGTCCGGCCGCGAGCAGATCGAGATCGAGAAAGTTATGATCGGGTTTACGCAGGAAATATTCACCGGCGATATTGCGCCCGCCCATGACGGCAAACGTGTTATCGGCGATGAACAGCTTGTTGTGCATCCGATGATTGGTGCGCTGCAGATCATCCAACGAGCGCATGAAACGCAGAGGGATGGAAGAACGCCCGCCAGGGAAGGGATTGAACAAACGCACTTCGACGTTCGGGGTCTCCGCGAACGACTCGAGCAGCGCGTCTTCACCCACCGTATGCAAATCGTCGATCAAGACGCGCACCCGCACGCCGCGCTTGGCAGCCCTATATAGCGCGCGCAGAAAATACTGACCGGTGGTGTCAGCCGCGATTTCGTAGTATTGGACGTCCAGTGTTTTCTCGGCCCGGTCGGCGAGGGTAACCCGGGCCGCCATCGAGCCATAGGAAATCGGCAGGATTTGGAATCCGGAATCTCCAGGCTCATGCAGAGAATGCGCCGCGAGTTGCGCCAATTGCGAGTCGGCCGGCGGATCGACTGCTACCGTGGGCGCTTGCGGAGCAAGCGGTGGCAGTGAGGCGCAGCCGGCCAGGCCAATCGCGCACGCAAAGAGCACGCCGGTGGCGCCCGACCCGATGGCTGGTCTGCGGCGCGTGATGGCGCCAGCCAATATTTGCACCGGGTTTGCCGTCCCCAGTTTATCGACACATCGAGATACCCACTGCCCCCGCAACATGACCGCTATAGCAGTAGCGGCACCTGCCGCTCCTCCACCGACAATGCCGAGCTTCATATGGGCTTCCTATTCGTTGACGGTCGTCTGCAGGTGCTGTTTTTCCTTGCAATTACATCAGTTCGTGCCGAGACGCGCCGACGCTGCGGAAAGAAAGAATCTTAGTTGATTTTAGGCCGCGGGGAAGGAAAACACACGTTAACCGGTATGAAGCCGGGTGATGTGAATCCGTGCAGTACCGGCCGCGTCACGGAATGGTAAAACGTAGCAGGTACAAAGCAGGGGCTCAGTACGTCCGCTCGCACGGATCGACCGTCGTTGAACGAACGTCGACACCGTGCGCGTCATGTTCATGCCCCGTTTTGTCTACCCGGTCCGGCCGGATTCGAACAGAAACCACGTGCGGCGCTCGGCTTCGTCGATCCACTGTTCCAGCAAACTCGCTGTGGCGACGTCGCCATACTCGTCGCAGAGGCTATGAGTTTCTTTCATGTACCGCACCAGTGACATGTTGTCCTCGCGCAGCTCGGCGAGCATGTCGGGTGGCGTCACGAAACCGGCGTCGTTGTCGAGGATGCGCTGCAGCTTCACACTGTGGCCCATCGAACGCAGTGTGGTACCGCCAATTTTGCGCACACGTTCGGCAATCGGGTCAGTGGTCGCGAAGATTTGGTCCGCCTGCTCATCGAGCAGCAGGTGGTAGTCGCGGAAGTAAGGGCCGGACATGTGCCAATGGAAATTCTTGGTCTTCAGATACACCGCGAAGGTGTCGGCGAGTAGCGTATTGAGCTCGGCCGAGATGTCGCGTGTCGCGTCCTCGCTTAGGGCGTTGGGGGTATTCAGCGATGCCTTTTTCCGCTCAGCGGTCTTCTTCGTATCGGTCATACATAGACTCCAGAAAAATTCAGGGTAGGCTCAGACACGCTGCTACGTCGTTCTCCATAAGCTTTTTTATGATCTGTTGCACGAGATGCTGCCTGAGCGGAATGTGCGGCGTAACCTGCGTCGACGAAAAACCGGCCTTAGACGAAAAGCACCGATGCGTAAGCTCGACCGCATGCGTCCAGTGTAGTCCTGGGTGCACGAAAGTGGCTACCACCCCCTCGAAAAACTTCGTGAGACGGCCTGCCGGGACCTCCGCATCGATGAACTAGCTCGGCAGCAAGGCGATTCCAGAGCCGTTCAACGCCGTTTCGCGCAACACCTCGGCGTTGCTGGTCTTCAGCCGGGTTGTCGCTGCGATTTTGGTTTTAGTGGCGTCGTCGGCCACAGAATGTCCCGACGTGCTGTTCGGTACCGTACGAAAGCGGCAGGCATCGATCTCCCGTGAGCGCCTCGGGCGACTTGGGTATACCGTGAGCATCAAGGTAGGGGTTTGCTGGCAACGACATACCGGCCGAAATACCCAATGGTTCGGCTGACGAGGTCTGCGCTCGGGGAAGGGTCTCGACTGGCACGACAGGTTCGTAGCGGAGGTGGGTGATGGATGGAGCGAAAGTAGTGAGGGTTCTCGGGGTGGCGCATAGCAAGGAGGCATACGCGATCCGGGACTTCCTTTCCCGAGGCGTCGTCGAATATGAGTGGCGCGAAGTCGCATCGGACAGCGATTCCGCCCGGGAGCTCGGCATTACCGGCTTCGACGACATCTGCTGGCCCGTCGTTGTCTTTCCTGACAGCTCGATGCTATACGCTCCGACGTTGGCGGAGATCGCTACCAAGCTGGGCTGGGTCTCACGTCCGCGCTATCGGGAGTATGACCTGTCGATCTACGGAGCGGGACCGGCAGGGCTCTCGGCCGCGGTCTATGCGGCATCGGAGGGGCTGCGCGCCGTAGTCATCGAGCGGGCGGCGATCGGCGGCCAGGCGGGTACCAGTTCATTGGTTGAAAACTATATGGGTTTCCCGGATGGCATTGCCGGCGCAGAGCTGGCGGAACGCGCGCGTCAGCAGGCGGTGAAGTTCGGTGTCGAACTTCTGATGATGCGCGAGGGCGTGCATGCCACGTTCGTAGACGGAAAAATCGAAGTTGATCTGGCCGACGGGTCGCGGCTTACGGCGCGTGCCAATATTTGCGCGACCGGCATCGAATACCGCAGCCTCGGTATTCCCGGTGAGCACAGGTTGCTGAACGCGGGGCTGTTTTACGGCGCCGGTGCCAGCGATGCGCCGATGTGCCGCGGGAAAAGGGTTTTCATCGTCGGAGGCGGAAACTCAGCAGGGCAGGCCGCGATGAATTTTTCGCGTACGGCAGAAAGCGTCACATTGATCGTTCGCGGTCCTTCACTCGCCGCGACGCTATCTCGTTACCTTCTGGATCGCATAGCCGATACAAGCAACATCCGTGTCGTGTTCGAATCGGTCGTCTCCGAACTCTATGGCGACACAGAACTTGAAGCGCTGCAACTCACAAACATGGCCGGAAAAACGCAGGTTGTTCCGGTAGACCGGCTATTCGTTTGTATTGGCGGCGCGCCGAACACAGAATGGGCAAAAGACACCACCATCGTTCGGGACAGGAATGGGTACTTGGTAACAGGCGCTGATCTGAGCGAGTTTCCGCAGTTTGAAAAATTCTGGCCACTCAAGCGGCGTCCCTACTTTCTGGAAACGAGCGTGCCGGGCTCGTTCGCGGCCGGTGACGTTCGCTATGGATCGGTCAAGCGGGTCGCATCCGCGGCAGGGGAAGGGGCAATGGCGGTCACGTTTGTTCACCGGTATCTGGCGGAATCGCCGTTCTGACCTCATCCGGCCGATGCTATCCCGGGCGAATAGCACCCACGTAAGACCATTCTTACGGCAACGCTAAGGCGAACCTGCGATCGTCCGCCCTTTCCGGCAGTGCCGACCCGACTGAACGACGCGCCTACCTGACGCGCTTTGTATGCCTGCCGCGAGCAAGAAGCGGCCGTGTTGTATCAAAGTGGTGCAGGCAGGGATGACGCGCGTCTACGATGTGCTTGACGGCACCCACAACCCTTTCATCGCGCTATCGACCAATCCCCAGCCGGCACAGATGCTCGACCGATTCGGGAGCCGGTTTTATGTCAAGGGTGCGGTTTCGTTCGTCGACAGTCACGACGTGGCGCTGATGCATGATCCGAAAATCCTGGAACAGCGCGCGAAGGTCACCGTAGTGCCCGATGCCGCATTGATGGATCCGGCTGCACCGCGTGGCGGAATCGTCGAAGTCACGCTGACTGACGGCCGCAAAGTCGAACATTTCACCAAGTTCCCGCCCGATACCAAGGAAAACCCGCTGCGTACCGAGGCCGTGAGCGCGAAGGCCAGGGACCTGATGGCGCCGGTGCTTGGCGCTGCAAAGACTGAACGGCTGATCGAGCGCATCAATAGCTAGAGACGGTCAACAACATGCGCGAGCTGCGGCCATTGTTCACGATGTGATCGATCCAGCAGTTGAGCTATCGATAGCGTCCTCATTTGAGGGCGTTGGGCCTCTTGTTTACGCGTACATCCCATCGTGATATAGATGGCTAGCGGGGGTGTCCGATACAGTTCCACGTTCGATCACGGCCGCGGACACTTCCCTGTTTGACTTAACATTGCGGGGTAGCACGATGAGCGAGATGACTGTACCGATCCACGACGTCGCACAAAATCCCGATGTCGAATCGCTGCCTGATCGGCGTGTTCCGCCGCGTGCTGACGTCCTGATCGTCGGCGCAGGTCCGGTCGGGCTCTTCGCCGCGTTTGAGGCTGGAGTCATTGGCTTGTCGTGCCATATCGTCGACGCCTTGGCAGAAATCGGAGGCCAGTGCATTGAACTGTATCCGGACAAGCCGATCTTCGACATTCCGGCAATTCCCGTCTGTACTGCGCGCGAGCTCGTCGAGCGGCTGGCCGAACAATGCCGTCCGTTCGGGTTTCCGATTCATCTTGGCGAGCGCGTGATCGACATCGCGCAGCGTAACGACGACAAACGCTGGACGGTCACCACAGACCAGGGGCGGGTGTTCGACGTCGCGGCGATATTGCTGTCGGCCGGTAACGGCGCATTTATGCCGCAACGGCTCGCGCTACCGGGAGCGTCGGCGCTCGAAGGCCGACATCTGCACTACGCGGTGCGCCAACTCGCGCAATTTGCCGACGCTCGCGTGATCGTCGCGGGTGGCGGCGATTCCGCGCTCGACTGGGCGCTCGCGCTGCGCAAGGTCGCCCGGCACGTGACGATCGTGCACCGACGCGAAACGTTCCGGGCGATGGCCGCGACTGTCGAGCAAGTCAAGCGGGCGGCCGCCGCGGGTGAAATCGACATCGTGATCGGTGCAATCGCCTCGCTGCACGCGCCCGATGGTGTACTCGAGTCTGTCGCAGTCAAGCAGATCGGCGGTATCGTGACGCTCCCGGTCGACCAGCTCGTTGCACTCTATGGACTCGTCGCCGACCTCGGGCCGATTGCTGACTGGGGGCTGGACATACGCGGTGGGCGGATTGCGGTCGACACCTCGGGCTATGAAACATCACGCGCGGGCGTTTTCGCTGTGGGCGATATCGCCACGTATCCGAACAAGCAGAAATTGATCCTATCGGGCTTCCATGAAGCGTCGCTTGCGCTGCGCAAAGCGTACGCATATGCATTTCCGGAGAAGCAGCGCGTCCACGTTCACTCGAGCTACGACCAAGCGCTGTCGGAACGGATCCTGGGCGCAACGTCACCCCCGTGAGCGCATCCGATGAGGATGCCTAGGCATCTCGGGCACGATAGTCTCCCCAAACTAACTGCCGACTCAAGTTGCCTCGTAGCCAAGAATGCCCTTGATTTCGAGGTAATCCTCGAGGCCAAACGCGGCGCATTCCTGGCCGTTGCCCGACTGTTTATAGCTGCCGAAAGCGACGCCCACGTCCCATGCCGGATAGTTAAGTAAACACTGCCGGTGCGGACCTGGCGCGCGACTCAAGCGGGTCGGGCAGGGTGTAGATTTAGCTTAAGCCTATCTGCTGTATTGGATCATTTGGTGTATAATCTAGTATCGTTTGATACCAGTGGAGTGCTGCCATGGTCATCGTCTCACCAGCCCAAATCGCCTCTGTCATGGCGTTGACGCCGTTGCCCACCTCGTTTGCGGAGTTGGACGATCGAGTTCGTGGCGGCCTGCCGAAATCGGCGCTGCGGGCCAGTGTCGAGCATGTCGCGCGCACTGCCGAAGAGCGCAGGACCCTGATGTCTCGCATCATCCCCGAAGCCACCTTCAAGCGCCGTCGCGATCGGCTCAATTCTGATGAGTCGGAGAAAGCCGAACGCCTAGCACGCATTTTCGCCACTGCGGATTACGTTTGGGATTCGGAGCCCGACGCGAGGGAATTTCTGAACACATCGCATCCGCTTCTCGATGGCCGAACGCCGCTCGATGTTTCGATGACGGAGCTAGGCGCTCGACGCGTTGAGGAATTGCTCTGGAAACTGTTCTATGGAATTCCTGTGTGATGCGGATTTTTCGTATCGCAGATAGCCGACACCCCCTCTGGGACGGCACGGGTGCACTGCTCGTCGGCGGTAGGTTCAATAGTCCAGGGCGTGCAGTAATCTATGGCGCAACGACCTTTGCCGGCGCCATGCTCGAAGTGTTGGTTCACGCGCGAATCGGCAAGGTGCCGCGCACGCATGTCGTCGCGGTGGCCGAGGTCCCCGATGCTGTCTCGATTGAACGTGCCGATGCGTTCAGCCTGCCGGCAGGCTGGGACGGCTCAGCGACGGAAATAGCGCGAGTTTTTGGGGATCGTTGGATAGCGGAAAGCCGTACCGCGGTCTTGCTGGTTCCCTCAGTCGTGGCACGAGAAGAGTGGAACGCCCTGGTCAACCCCGCTCATCCGCTTGCCGCGCGGATCCTGGTTGGCGAACCACGCCCCGTGGTCTGGGACGAGCGCTTGTTCCCGTAGCGTAACGAGTAAAGCATCTAAGGCATAACGCGCCCATACGTGGCTTGATGCGCTGGGTGCCGTAGAACGGTTGGTCGTGTATTCCTCGTCGATCAGCCGGCACAGTAGAAGATCCTCCCCCAGCTTAAACTACCCTCTGGCCGCTGCCTCAAATTATGGGGCGACTATAGTCGCCCCAGACTGGCTTCCGACTCAAGCTGCCTCATAGCCGAGAATGCCCTTGATTTCGAGGTAATCCTCTAGGCCAAACTCGGCGCATTCTCGGCCGTTCCCCGACTGTTTATAGCCGCCGAAACCAACGCCCACGTCCCACGCCGGGTAGTTAATGTAAACGTTGCCGGTGCGGACCTGGCGCGCGACTTTCCGGGCGTGTTCGAGATCGCGGGTCTGGATGTAGGTCGCCAGGCCATAGCGCGTGTCCTCGGCCAGAGCGACCGCCTGTTCGGGCGTCTCGTAAGTCAGGATGGAGAGGACAGGGCCGAATATCTCCTCACGCGCAATGCGCATCCCGGGTCTCACGTCGGCAAAGACGGTCGGCTTGACGTAATAGCCCCGCTCGAGGCCGGTCGGGTGCCCCAGACCACCGGTCACGAGCGTTGCGCCCTGTGCGATGCCGCTCTCGATCAGTGACTGGATTTTGTCGTACTGGGTCTGGCTGGACACGGGTCCCATCGTCGTATTGGCGGCGTGCGCGGGGCCGACGACATAGGCTTGCGCGGCTCGCTTGGCGATCGCGATTGCCTCGGCCTGCCGATCGGCGGGAACGAACATGCGCGTGGGCGCATTGCATGACTGCCCGCTATTGAGATAACAGCCCGCCACGCCCTTGGTGACGGGCTGATCGAAATCGACGTCAGGAAAGAGGATGTTGGCCGATTTTCCGCCGAGTTCCTGCTGGACCCTTTTTACCGTATCGGCGGCCGCCTGGGCGACGAGGACGCCGGCGCGGGTCGATCCCGTGAAGGACATCATGTCCACGTCGGGATGGCTGGCGAGTGCTTGCCCGACGTCCGGGCCAGTGCCGTTGACGAGATTGAAGACCCCATGCGGTGCCCCGGCCTCATCCATGATTTCCGCGAAGATGATCGCGTCAAGGGGCGCTATCTCACTCGGTTTCAATACCATGGTGCAGCCGGCGGCCAACGCGGGCGCTACTTTGCAGGCAATCTGATTGAGTGGCCAGTTCCATGGCGTAATCATGCCGACAACTCCGACCGGCTCCTTGGCGATGAGCGCTGCCCCCTTGCTGAATTCAAAAGGAAATGTCTTGAGGACCGCGATCATTTTCTTCAGCTGGGCGGCGCCCATGCCGACCTGCGCATCGAGCGCAAACTGCTGCGGCGCACCCATCTCGCGCGATACCGCAAGACCCAGGTCGCGGGCCCGCTTCTTGTAGACCGCGAACACCGCTTCAAGCAGCTCGATGCGCTCGGCCCGCGTTGCAAATCTGAATGTCTGGAAGGCTTGCTTGGCGGCAATCACCGCCCGGTCAACGTCCGCTTTCGAGCCGAGGGAAATGGTTGAAAATGCTTCCTCATTCGACGGGTCGATGACGTCGAAATCGTGAGCAACGACCGGCTCCACCCAGGTTCCATCAATATAAAACTGCTTGTGGTGCGACATGCTTTTCTCCATCTCGGGGTTGAGTAGCGCTCCGGCCGACGCCGTTTCAAGCGCATGCGATCCGAGTGCCATATTGATGACACTTCTAGGCTATGTCGGCTGGTGAATCACCGATCTGCAGCGTTGAATTCAAATGGTGTCTATCCTATGACTAGGATTCCTAAGGTGAGAAATGACGCTGCGCAAGACCTCGCCTTTCAACTTGGCGCGAAGATTGGCGAAATGTGTGTCTATTGTTCTCTTCGAGACGCCCTGCGCCCCGGCGATATCCTTGTCGATTTTGCCCGTCGCCCGCTGGATCAAGTTCAATAGTTCGGCTTCGGTGGGCGGTACATGAAAATAGGATTCGATCTCAAGGTGACGCAGCGTTCTCTGGATGGCGATTTTCTTGCCGCAGATTTGTTTGTATTGCTCGTAAAGCAAGCGATGGGACAAGCGGTGAGTCAGATCCTGGCTGAACGTGACAATGCCCAACACATTGCCGCGAATGCCGACCAGAGGTAACTTGGTCGTGATCTTGTATGACAAGATGCCGTTTTCGTTTAGATACTTATCGGTATCCTCCACGACACACTTCTTTTGCTGGGACAAGCAGTCCATCCTTTGGATTTTTTCGGCCCACGCGTTGCCCTGCTGCGATCGAGAAAAATTGAGGTCACGGACGGTCAACCCTATCAGTTGGTCCTGGCATGCGAATCCCATCAGGTCGGTATTCGCCGCGTTCGAAAAAATGTACTTTTCGGATTCCGGCGATTTAATGCTCGCAGGCTGGGATGAGGCGCTCATGAAATCGAACAGCAGGCTTTCCGGTAAGTGTTCCGGGTAAAGTAATTTCATACGTGGTGCTGCGTGTTGATGCAAGGCTGGCGGGGGGTCTCCCTGAAACGAAATTCGCTTATCGCGAATACTTATCATGCGGCCTCCGAATTTAGGATATGAGGATCAATCGCGTCATCAACGAAAAACTCGAATGAAGTCGCCAAGATTAGGCACAGTCAAGCCTGCTTGACACTTTAAGTATGGTCTTTGCCATTTTTTGGGAAGGCGTCAATATAAGAAATAGGACCATTCGAATCTTGGAGTCTTCTTGCCGGTTGACGGATTGCGGTCGACACCTCGGGTTGCGAGACATCGCGCGCCGGCGTTTTCGTCGTGGGCGATATCGCCACGTATCCGAACAGGCAGAAATTGATTCTGTCGGGCTTCGATGACGCGTCGCTTGCGCTGCGCAAAGCGTACGCAAATGCGTTTCCGGAGAAGCAGCGGGTCGAGCGATGACCAAGCGCTGTCGGAACGGATCCTGGGCGCTACGCCGCCCCCGCGAGCGCGTCGGATGAGGGCGCCTAAGTACCTTGGGAGAGAGTGGCGACTATCGTGCCGGCAGGAGCCGCAACGAAGCGGTCACGATGGCCCGAATAACACCGGTTGACCGTGCACGTCGAAAGGAATAAACATGCCGGCAGAGCCGGCCTTGATGGACTCCACCATCTTGTTCAACGGCGCTTCGGCTTCTTCGCTCGTGGGCGCGCGGCCACCCTTGCCTGAGAGCGCCGCGACGAAGACGATGGTCCATTCCTGGAGAAACTGCCGCGATTCTTCGAGCAATTCGCTGAACGTACCCAATTCCTCGGGCGTCTTGTCCAGGCAGATCAATGGTGTCAATGTCCCGCCAACACCGGCTTCGAAGGCCGCTCTTTGCTCCGAAGTACAGTCGTCCGGCAGCTCCATCCTGGTGAATACGAAAAGCAGACGCTGCGGATCCGGTTGTTCTCGGGCAGCGCTGATCAACTCGTCAAAACTCGAAATACTCGTTCCCATGCTTGCACATCCCTGGTGTGTTGTGTATCGACATGCGCCGTGCGCTTGAGTTGTGCTCAAAGACCGCTATGATCTTGACCGAGTCTGACCTGTCGTACGCTCGATTGATACAGAAGTATCAGCGCCACACCGACGATGCCATACAGCAGCATAAAGCAGCTCGAGCGCACACCGAGCCAATCGAGAATCACGCCGAACAAGATCGGCAGCAGAAACCCGCCAAGCCCGCCGGCCAGCCCGACTATCCCGGTCACGACGCCCATTTGCTGCGGAAAGTCATCGGCGACATACTTGAACGTCGAGGCCATGCCGAACGCGAATACTGTACCGAGAATAAAAAGCAAGCCGATGAATACAGGCACTCCAAGATGAATATGGAAGCTGCGCGGGCCGCCGATCGTGCTCACGACGAAGGAAGTATCCGGGTACGACAGGAGGAACAAACATACCCATGCCACCCACAATCCCCACCATGTGACCTTGTGCGCGCCGAAGCGGTCGGCAAGGCCGCCGCCGAGCGCGCGCAATACGGATCCGGGCAGCGAGAAGCCTGCCGCCAGTGCAGCAGCGGCGATTACCGAAAGCCCGAATTCACCCTTCAGATATTGTGGAATCCACAGTGATAACGCGGTGAAACCGCCGAAGCAGATCGAGTAATACTGGCAGTACTTCCAAACTTTGGGATTTTTCAGCACCAGGAACTGTTTGTACAAGGATCCGGACGTTTTGCCGGCGCCCGGGTCTGCGGCGGAGCCGAACCAGAAAATGATCGCGGTAACCAATAGCGCGAGCGCATAGATTTTCGGAACGGCGCGCCAGCCGTAGGCGGCCTGCAGCGAAGGCGTGACGAATAAATTGACCGCCGCGCCCACCGTGCCGGCGCCAAAGAATCCCATCGCGAAACCACGTCTCTCCGGTGGGAAGAAGCGTGCGACATAAGGTGTACCTACGGCGAACGACGCCCCGACAGCGCCAAGACACAATCCGATCGAGATAAACTGCCAAAACAAGGTTGCGTAAGAAATCAGGAACACAGGAACCGCGCAGGCGACCAGCAATATCGTCATTACCAGTCGTCCCCCAAAGCGGTCGGTCCAGATGCCCAACGGCAAGCGTAACAGCGCGCCCGTCAAAACTGGCGTTGCAGTCAGCAAACCGAACTCGGTACTGTTCAAACTTAGCTCGGTGCGCAGCTGGATGCCGATTACGCCGAACATCATCCAGACGACGAAGCAGACCATGAATGCCAACGTGGTGACACACAAAACCAACATCGGGCTTTTTCGCGAAATCATAAGTATTCCAAATCAGTGTGCCAATCTACGGAAATAGGTGACGAGGCGGTATCGAGTGGTGCGGAATCGGTAACCACGAATGGCTTCGACGTACCGCGTACACGCAACCCGAGGACGCCCTCACTACTGCAATAGCAGGCCGGGGCGTACATCCAGCGTGATACCTCGTACTTCGGCGCTGGACGCCAATAGCGTCAAGTATTGCTGGATCGATTTATGTCGAACGTGTTCAGACAGGTAACGCTCGATCGTCTTTCGCACGGCTTCGAAAGGCAGCGCAAGCCCCGCGATCCGGCGTTCCACCGACACAATATGAAAGCCGTAACGTGTATTGACGAGCCCAGGTAACACGCCGATATGCGTGCTGTCAAAAACCGCCGACTCGAATTCCGGTACGCTCTCGCCGCGGCTCAACTGCCCCAGATTGCCGCCGACCTGGCCCGACGGGCAATTCGATAGGGTCTTGGCGAGCGCGTCGAACCGATCGGCATGCTGCACGAGCTCGCGATGCGCCTCTTCAGCACGGGCACGGACCCTGGTCATCGCGGCTTTTTCTGTTAGCGCGAAGAGAATGTGACGCGCAAAAACCAGATCGGGGCTACGAAATTTCGATCCGTTCGCCGCGTAATAGCGCAGACACTCCTCTTCGGACGGAGACGGCGTTGCACATTCCATTTCCAGGAGCCGGTCAACGATTTCATCATCCAGTTCGGTGCCGGCTATCCGCAAGCCTTTGGCGGCCGCGCGTTGCATCAACAATTCGCGAACCACCAACGCTCGTCGCGCAGCATGGTCAGGATTAACTTCATCCGCGTGCAAACCGGTTTCGGTGGCGATCGCTGCGGCATCGATCACGACGCCATTGATGCTCAGCTCGTCGATGCTGGGTGTCATATTTGAACTAAGGACGGTCGACATGGGGGGGCCTCGGGTTAGCGCTTGCGCACGATCTGATGCGGCCGGAACAGATAGCCGAGCGTGGCCATGCCGCTCCAGATGTGGACGAGGCGCGTAAAGGGAGAAACGAGGAAAATCGTAAACCCCAGCACGATATGCACCTTGTACACGAGCGGCGCTTGGGCGAGCAGCGCGGCCGTGCCTGGTTGAAAGGTCACGATCCCTTTTACGTAGTCGCTCAGGGTTTCAAACATCGCGCCGTCCATATGCGTCAAGGACAGCGGTATGGTCGACAATCCAAGCGCGAGCTGCAGCCAAAGTATCAGCAGTATCAGAATGTCGGCGTGGGCGCTGTTGATGCGAATGCGCGGATCGGACAGTCGCCGGTAGAGCAAAATCGACAGCCCGACGATCGCAACGATCCCCGCAATACCGCCTGCCGCTACCGCCACGGCTTGGTGTTGGGAGGCGTTAAGAAACGGCGACACCATCCAGTAGGGCGCGAGGAAACCGACGAAGTGGCCGCCGATCACGATCAATACGCCAACGTGGAACAGATTGCTGCCCAGCCGCAGCTGGCGGCGCCGGAGCAATTGAGATGAATCGCTTTTCCAGGTGTACTGCTCCCGATCGAAACGAATCAGGCTGCCTAGCAGCCAGATCGCGAGGCAGATATAAGGATAGACGCCGAACAGAAGCGGATTGATAAAGTCTTGACTCATGGGGCTACTCCAACAAAATTCTGGCTTTGCAACGCATGCAGCTCGAATATGGCAACCGCCGTGTGCGGCTAGGACGGCGGCCTCTTGTCGTAAAACTGAACCGGATGGGCTTGCGCAGAAACAGGGGGCGGTGCGCCCAGAAAGCTCACCGGTTCGTCCTGCCATTCACGATCGATCGCGTCGCTGTCGACTTCGTGCTCCGGCGCCGGTGTCTGAGCAGTCACGACCAGCGGCGCTTCACCTGCGAGTGGCAACAATGCAGCGACCACCGCAAAATAGGGGGTGCCGCGCTCGGCAAGCTTGCTTGCGATTTGCCGATTGATGTCCGCGATTTCGCCAAGTAGCTTGCGGGCTTGATCCGGCGTTTCATGCGCGAGGAACTCCAGGAAAACCGGCAGGTAATCGGGCAGTTCGCCTTTGCCTAGAAACAATCCCTCCGCTTCATACATGGCAAGCAAGTCGACCATGGCCTGCCCACGCTCGCGCGATTCACCATGAACGTGTTCAAAGAGATAGAGCGACGTTGCGCGGCCACGATCGAACGTTTCGACGTAATTTTCCTGCAGGTCCAGCAACGACTGCGTCGACAGCCGCTCTACCAGGTCATCCAAGGCAGCACGTGTGGCAGGTGGAAACTCGCGAGATGCAGCCAGCGCGATGCGAATCTCGGCGAGCCCATCAACCAGCGGCTGATCGGGATAGTCGAGTAGCGCGCTCAATATGCTGAAGATCTGTCGTTTATCATCCATATCATTCACCCGCCGCGCGTATTGGAATTGTCTTGCGCTCTTTGTTGAGACCCTTGCGACCGCCGAACAAGCTGGTTTCAGTCGTTCCGTCCGAGCAACCATTGCCGAACGAGAAGCCGCACGATGCGCGCAGGTCGAACGCGTCTTCGGCATACTCGCGATGAGCGGTGGGAATCACGAAGCGATCTTCATAGTTGGCGATGGCCAGATATCGATACATCTCGTCGACCTGCGCGGTACTCAGGTCCACTTCGTCGAGCACCTCGGGACTCTCGCGGCGCTCGACGTGGCGCTCGCGCATAAATGCACGCATCGCCAGCATCCGCTTGAGCGCCAGACGCACGGGAGCTTCGACGCCGGCTGTGAGAAGGTTGGCGAGATAACGTAGCGGAATACGCAGCGAATCCACATCCGGCAGCAGGCCTTTCATGCCCAGCCGCCCGTCGTTGGTGGCCGAATTGATCGGTGACAGCGGCGGCACATACCAGACCATCGGCAAGGTCCGGTATTCGGGGTGCAGTGGGAAAGCAATCTTCCATTCCATTGCCATTTTGTAGACCGGTGAGCGGCGGGCCGCTTCAAGCCAGTTGTCCGGCACGCCGTCGCGAGCGGCCTGTTCCCGCACAGCCGGATCGTTGGGATCGAGGAAGATGGAGAGCTGCGCTTCGTAAAGGTCTTGTGGATCCGGGACTGATGCGGCTTCCTCGATCCGGTCGGCATCGTACAGCAACACACCGAGATAGCGTATACGCCCGACGCAGGTTTCCGAACATACGGTCGGCTGGCCGGCCTCGATGCGGGGGTAGCAGAAAATGCATTTCTCCGACTTTCCACTTTGCCAGTTGTAATAGATTTTCTTGTAAGGACATCCGGACACGCACATCCGCCAGCCGCGGCACTTGTCCTGGTCGATCAGAACGATGCCGTCTTCCTCACGCTTGTATATCGCGCCGGATGGGCAAGAGGCCACGCACGCGGGATTCAGGCAGTGCTCGCAGAGTCGCGGCAGGTACATCATGAAGGTGTTTTCGAACTCCCCATAGATGTCGGTCTGCACCTGATCGAAGTTGTAGTCATGCTTGCGTTTTTCGAACTCGCCACCGAGAATCTCTTCCCAGTTCGGCCCCCACTCGATTTTTTCCATACGCTCGCCGGTGATCAACGAACGGGGCCGAGCGACCGGCCCGACCTTGACGTCGGGCGCATCGTGCAAATGCGCGTAGTCGAACGTGAACGGCTCGTAGTAATCGTCGATCTCCGGCAAGTTCGGGTTGCCGAAGATATTGGCCAGTACCCGCCATTTGCTGCCGGCGCGAAGCTCGAGCTTGCCGCTGGCCTTGCGCTTCCATCCGCCGTTCCAGCGCTCCTGATTCTCCCAATCCTTGGGGTAACCGATGCCGGGCTTGGTTTCGACGTTGTTGAACCACGCGTATTCCATCCCTTCCCGGGAAGTCCAGACATTCTTGCAAGTGACGGAGCAAGTATGGCAACCGATGCATTTGTCGAGGTTCATGACCATGCCGATCTGCGCGCGGATTTTCATCGTTTCTCTCCAGCTTCGTCGTCAGCCATCTCAAGCGTCGGGGCGCCATGCGCCAGAGTGTGTTGGTGGCGGGCAGCCTGCGCCGCCGAGAGGACCGACGGGGGCGTCGACTCGTCTTTCCAATCGACTGTGTTCATTTTCCGCACGATCACGAACTCGTCGCGATTCGAACCAACCGTCCCGTAGTAATTGAACCCGTAGGAAAGTTGAGCGTAACCACCGATCATATGGGTCGGTTTGGGCATGATGCGCGTAACCGAATTGTGGATGCCACGTACCCCGGTGGTTTCAGCGCCCGGAGTGTTGACGATTTTCTCCTGAGCGTGATACATCATCGCCGCACCGACTGGAATGCGCTGGCTGACCACAGCACGAGCAGTCAGCGCGCCATTGACATTGAACGCTTCAATCCAGTCGTTATCGACCACGCCGATTTTCCTGGCATCGATCTCGGACATCCAGACGATCGGGCCGCCGCGCGAGAGCGTTAGCATCAGCAGATTGTCCGTATAGGTGCTGTGGATGCCCCATTTCTGGTGAGGTGTCAGAAAATTCAACGCAATCTCGATGTTGCCGTTGGAGCGGGAGCCTGTCATGCCCGCGGTGCTGCGTGTGTCGATGGGCGGCTTATAAACGCACAGCGACTCGCCGAAATCCCGCATCCACGCATGATCCTGGTAAAGCTGCTGCCGTCCGGAGAGGGTGCGCCATGGAATCAGCTCATGCACATTGGTGTAACTTGCGCTATACGACACGTGCTCGGATTCGATGCCGCTCCACGTCGGAGAAGAAATGATTTTGCGCGGTTGAGCCTGAATATCGCGAAATCGAATTTTCTCATCCTCGCGAGCGCGAGACAGATGGGTGTGATCGGTGCCCGTGAGCCGCGACAAGGCCTGCCACGCTTTGACCGCGACGGCGCCGTTGGTTTCTGGAGCAAGCGACAGAATCACTTCGGCCGCATCGATCGCAGAAAGGATTTGCGGACGCCCATGCGATACGCCCTCGTCCGTGACCGGACGATTCAATGCGCGAAGCTGCTCGATCTCTTCGCCGGTTTCCCAGTTGATGCCTTTACCGCCGTTACCGAGCGTATCGAGCAGGGGGCCCAGCGACGTGAATTTTCGATAGGTGTTCGGATAGTCTCGTTCGACCGTGACGACGCTCGCCATGGTCCTGCCAGGAACCGGTTCGCATTCGCCACGGCCCCAGTCGGCGATCCCATCGGTTTGTGCGATCTCCCCGGCGCTGTCATGCTGCAGGGGCGACAACACGACGTCGCGTTCGATGCCTAGATGACCATCGGTCAGTTCAGAGAATTTCTTTGCGATGCCCTTATAAATCTCCCAGTCGCTTTTCGACTGCCATGCGGGATCGACCGCTGCCGACAACGGATGAATGAACGGGTGCATGTCGGACGTATTCATGTCGTCCTTTTCGTACCAGGTTGCGGTCGGAAGCACGACGTCAGAATACAGACAGGTCGTCGACATCCTGAAGTCGAGCGTGACAACCAGATCGAGCTTGCCCTCTGGGGCTTTATCGTGCCACGTCACTTCTTTTGGCAAGATCCCGGCGCTCTGTCCCAGGTCTTTGCCCTGCACGCCATGCTCGGCTCCGAGCAAATGCTTGAGGAAATATTCATGTCCTTTTCCCGACGATCCCAGCAGGTTGGAACGCCACACAAACAGATTTCTCGGAAAATTTTCCGGCGCGTCGGGGTCGACACAGGACATCTGAAGCGAGCCGTCCTTGAGCCCATTGGCGACATAGGTGCTGGCATCGAGGCCGGCTGTCGCCCGGCCCAACTCAAGGGGGTTGGTCTTGAACTGCGGGGCGGAGGGTAGCCAGCCCATCCGTTCCGCGCGCACGTTGTAGTCGATGGGGCTGTCGGCGAAGTGGCTAGCGTCGACCAGCGGCGACAGTAACTCGCTGACTTTCATCGTTTCGTAGCGCCATTGATCGGTATGCGCGTAGAAAAAGGAGGTTCCGTTCATGAAGCGCGGCGGCCTGTGCCAATCGGTCGCGAACGCAAGCGGCAGCCAGCCTGTTTGCGGCCTGAGCTTTTCCTGGCCGACATAGTGCGACCAGCCGCCGCCCGATTTTCCGACGCAGCCACACATGACGAGCAGATTGATGATCGAGCGATAGCTCATGTCCATGTTGAACCAATGGTTCAAGCCAGCACCGAGGATCACCATCGATTTTCCTTCGGTCTTGTGGGCGTTTTCGGCAAACTCGCGCGCGACGGCGATGACCTCCTGTCGTTTGACACCGGTAATCTTTTCTTGCCAAGCGGGGGTGTAAGGCACATCGTCATCGAAACTGGCGGCGACGTTCGCGCCGCCCAGCCCCTGATCTACACCGTAGTTGGCGATGAACAGGTCGTAGACGGTGGCGACCAGCACCTCGCCATGGCGCGTCGCGACCTTGCGCACACCGATCCGGCGCGGCAATACGCTGGCATGGCCGGTGTGCGTGAAGTGCGTATGTTCAACGTTGCCGAAATACGGGAAGGCGACGTCGATGACCTCGTCGTGCTTTGCCACGAAAGACATGACAGGGCGTATCGTTGCGCCTTGTATGTCCTCTTCTTTAAGATTCCATTTGCCGGCGTCTTCGCCCGCCTTTTGCCCCCAACGAAAACCGATGGATCCGACTGGCGTCACCAACTTCCCGCTCAATTCGTCGAACGCAACGGTTTTCCAGGCAGCGTTGCTGTCTTGACCGAGTGCGCCCTCGAATTCATCCGAGCGCAACAAGCGCTCAGGGACGTAATGGTCGCCCTGTTTGACGACACGTACGAGCAACGGCATGTCGGTAAAGCGCCTGCAGTAATCCGCAAAATAATCGCTCTTACCGGCGACATGGAACTCCTTGAGCACGACATGGCCCATCGCAAGGCCGAGAGCGGCATCGGTGCCTTGCTTCGGGTGGAGCCAGATGTCGCCGAACTTGGCGCCCTCGGCGTAGTCCGGAAAGATAGAGACGACCTTGGTGCCGCGATACCGTACCTCAGTCATGAAATGCGCGTCGGGGGTGCGTGTTTGCGGCACGTTCGACCCCCACATCATGATGAACGTGGAGTTGTACCAGTCGGCCGACTCCGGAACGTCGGTTTGCTCGCCCCACGTTTGCGGCGAGGCGGGTGGCAAGTCGCAGTACCAATCGTAAAAGCTCAGGTTGACCCCGCCTATTAGCGACAGATAACGACTGCCTGCGGCGTAGGAAACCATCGACATCGCAGGTATCGGTGAAAATCCGACCACCCGGTCTGGGCCGTGGCGCTTGATGGTATGAATATTCGCCGCGGCGATGATTTCGTTGACTTCGTCCCAGTTGGAACGAACGAAACCGCCCAAGCCGCGACGCCGCGTATAAGAGGCACGGGCCTGCGGGTCGTCGACGATGGCGCTCCATGCGTCGACTGGTGCGAGCGTCAGGCGTTTTTCGCGCCATTGCCGCAGCAGTGCGCTGCGTATCAGCGGATATTTAAGACGATTTGCGCTGTAGAGATACCAAGAATACGATGCACCGCGCGCGCAGCCACGCGGTTCGTGATTGGGCATGTCGGGGCGAGTACGCGGGTAATCGGTTTGCTGGGTTTCCCACGTGACGATGCCGCTTTTGACGTAGATCTTCCATGAACACGAACCCGTGCAGTTGACACCGTGGGTGGAGCGGACAATCTTGTCATGCTGCCATCGTTGACGGTAGGCATCTTCCCATCCACGATCTTCATCGGTCGTCATTCCGTGACCTTCCGAAAACGTCGGTCTCGATCTGGAGAAGTACTTCAGGCGATCAACAAAATGGCTCATCCGACCTACTCCCAATGTACGTTTTGCAAGCGTTTGCGATCTAAACTCATATCGCTTAGATAATTTGACGGCTCGATCAAGCCGACCAACGAGATCCCGTTTGAAGCGGCGACCTGGGCGGAAAATAACGATCGATGTCCCGATCGGCCCGCCATAGTCGGCTGGCGATATATATCGCGTCGTGATGTATCTTGGGGCAATAACGCTTTCGTAATTTGATATGGATCAGCTTTCGTGCTGATTCGAAACATGTCCGTCCGTGCCAAGTGGCAGGCGAGGGGACTATTCGATGTAGGGGGGGAATCGCGATGGTGAGCGCTCGGAACGTACAGTCGATGTACGCTTGCTTAAGCACCCCGGCCGCAGTCGCGGTCGCAACCAAAGCAGCGGCTTACGACCTCATTTCCAGAGCTTGCGCGCCCAGCCGTTTTTTTCCATGGGCTTTTCCACAGAGGGCGTCGGCCGGCTTGCCTCTATCAGTTCGCCACGGGTTAGGTGAGGCTGCGCCATGCCTCGTACGGCGATGTCACGCAGCCTATCGGCTGGCTCCATGCGCCCTGCGGAGATCTCTCTTTCGGTCACCGCGTACAGCGTTTCAACGCATAGCTCCTGCCCAACCAGCACTTCCTGCAGCAGATAGTTCCGATAGTGCCACCATCGAATGTATTTAAAACTCTCGCGATCTTCCAAGGAGATCGTTTTCTCGACCGACTCCATTGCCGCCTCGAATATGGCGAGCAGCGAGCCGCGGCGCTCAAGCGTATCGGCTGTATCCCATTCGCTGTCTATCGCACTGATCAAATCCCGCCAACCTCCAGTGGTAACCGCGGGATGTTCTATCAAATTTTGCAAATGTTCGTCGCTCATGGCAACCTCATCTGACAAGTGCGCCAATAAAAAAGCCTACCGATCTACCTAGTATAGGTCACGACGTGATATATGTTTATCTAACGGGGAATAGAAAAAACCCTATGTTGAAGCGCCGCAAGGTCGCCGCCGATGGGCGGCGACGACCTTGAGCGCGGCTTATGGCTACTCCACGAAAAGCATGGCAGGCTGCTCCAACAGCATGCGCACCGCCTGGATAAATTCCGCCGCATCGATGCCGTCGACAACCCGGTGGTCGAACGAGGATGAGAGGTTCATGAGTTTGCGCGCCACCACGGTGCCGTTACGAAACATGGGGCGCTCGACAATCCGATTCACACCCACGATGGCAACTTCGGGGCGATTGATGACTGGCGTGGTGGCGATGCCGCCCAGTGCCCCGAGGCTGGTAATTGTAATTGTCGCCCCCGACAACTCGTCGCGCTCGGCCTTGCCGCTGCGCACTGCCTGGGCCAGCCGCGATATCTCCGCGCCTATCGACCACAGGTCGCGCGTTTCCGCATGGCGCAGCACCGGCACCATCAGACCTGCCTTACTTTGCGTGGCAATGCCGATATGCACGGCGCCATAGCGCGTCACCACGCCGGCCTCGTCGTCGAAACGCGCATTGATCTGCGGGAAATCGCGCAATGCTATCGCCATGGCACGCGCCAGTAGCGGCAATACCGTCAGCCGGCCTCGCTGCTCGCCCCACTTCTGGTTCAATTGCGTGCGCAGGTCTTCCAGCTCAGTGACGTCGATTTCCTCGACATAGCTGAAGTGCGGAATGTGCCGCTTGGCCTCCTGCATTTTCTGCGCGATCTGTCGGCGCAAGCCGATAACCGGCACTGCGTCTTCACTGTTGCGCTCGATATAGCTCGTCCGCGCGGCGGCCGTGCCTCCGCGCCCATGCAGATAAGCATCCAGATCCTCGTGCAGGATGCGGCCTGCCGGGCCCGTGCCGTGCATGAAGCGCAGCTCGATGCCCAAGTCCGAGGCCCGTTTGCGCACAGCTGGAGAGGCCAGGGGATGTTCTACTGGTTGCTGCGCGACGGGCGCAGTATCCGGTGCCGACGGCTCATCCGCGCCCGACGATGCTGCCTGCGCCGCCGGCTTCAGTGACTTTTCCTGGAGCACGTCTGCCTGCGCCGCCGGCTTCAGTGACTTTTCCTGGAGCACGTCTGCCTGGGCATCGGTTTTCTGGTTGCCCGCGCCCTCGACTTGCAGGCGCATGAGCTCGCTGCCCACCGCCAGGAAGCTGCCCACGTCGCCCCCTCGTGCGATCACTGTCCCGGCCACGGGCGAGGGAATCTCGACTGTCGCCTTGTCGGTCATGACATCTGCCAGCGGTTGGTCCTCGACTACCGTATCGCCGACCTTCACATGCCAGCCCGCGAGCTCGACTTCGGCAATGCCTTCGCCGATATCTGGAATCTTGATGACATGAATGCCCATCTCATACCTCCATGACGCGCGTCAGTGCTTCGCCCACCCGGCGAGGACCGGGAAAATACGCCCATTCCTGCGCATGCGGATAGGGCGTGTCCCAACCGGTAACGCGTTCGATCGGCGCCTCCAGGCAATGGAAGCAATGTTCCTGCACCAGCGAAACGAGCTCGGCGCCGAAGCCGCAGGTGCGGGTGGCTTCGTGCACCACCACGCAACGCCCAGTTTTACGTACCGAGTTCACGATCGTGTCCAGGTCCAGCGGCCAGAGGCTGCGCAAATCGATGACCTCGGCGTCAATGCCGGTTTCCTCTGCGGCGGTCAGCGACACAAATACCGTCGTGCCATAGGTCAACACAGTGACCGCTTCTCCGGGGCGTACGATGGCGGCGGACTCCAACGCAACGGTGTAATAGCCCTCGGGCACGGCGCTGGCGGGGTGCTTGGTCCAGGACGTGACCGGCCGCTCGTGATGTCCGTCAAACGGACCGTTATAGAGGCGTTTGGGTTCCAGGAAAATCACCGGGTCGTCGTTTTCGATCGCCGCGATCAGCAAGCCCTTTGCGTCGTACGGGTTCGAAGGCATCACCGTGCGCAAACCGCATACCTGAGTGAACATGGCCTCGGGGCTCTGGCTGTGCGTCTGCCCACCGTAGATACCGCCGCCGCAGGGCATGCGTATCGTCATAGGCGCGATGAATTCGGCAGCCGACCGGTAGCGCAAGCGCGCGGCCTCTGAAACGATCTGATCGGAAGCGGGATAGAAGTAATCGGCGAACTGGATCTCGCATACGGGCCGCAAGCCATAGGCTCCCATGCCCACGGCAACCCCCACGATGCCGCCTTCCGAAATGGGCGTATCGAATACTCGCGAGGTGCCGTACTTGGCCTGCAAGCCTTCGGTGCAGCGAAACACGCCGCCAAAATAGCCTACGTCCTGCCCAAACACCACCACGTTGCTGTCGCGTTCGAGCATGACATCCATGGCCGAGCGCAAAGCCTGGATCATGGTCATCGACGTCGTGACCGCACTGGCATCTTTTTCCGTAGCCATGGTCAAACTCCGAGCTGAAGACGCTGCTGGCGCAGATGCTCCGGCATGTCCTTGTAGACGTCGTCGAATATGCTGGCGGCACTGGGGACGTGCCTGTCGTCGGCCAGCGTACCGTAGCGTTCGGCTTCTTTTTGCGCGGCCAAGATCTCGGCTTCCAACGAGGCCTTCAACTCGTCATGCGCCTGGTCTGACCAAATTCCCAGAGCGATCAAGTGCTTCTTGAACCGTGCGATAGGGTCGCCTAGAGGAAAGTAGCTCCAGTCATCGCCTGGCCGGTATTTGGATGGGTCGTCGGATGTAGAGTGCGGACCGGCTCGATAAGTTACCCATTCGATGAGCGTCGGCCCGAGATTGCGGCGGGCGCGCTCGGCCGCCCAGCACGACGCGGCATACACTGCCAGGAAGTCGTTGCCGTCCACGCGCAGCGATGCGATACCGCACCCCACACCGCGTCCGGCGAAAGTCGTGCCCTCGCCACCGGCGATCGCCTGAAAGGTCGAGATCGCCCATTGGTTATTGACTACGTTCAGGATCACCGGGGCGCGATACACATGCGCAAAGGTCAGCGCGGTGTGGAAATCGGCTTCGGCAGTGGCGCCGTCACCTATCCAGGCTGACGCGATCTTGGTGTCACCCTTGATGGCCGACGCCATAGCCCAGCCCACAGCCTGGATAAATTGGGTGGCAAGGTTGCCGGAGATCGTGAAGAAGCCCGCCTTGCGCACGGAATACATCACGGGCAGTTGGCGTCCTTTCAAGGGGTCTCGCTCATTGGACATAAGCTGGCACATCAGGTCGACCAGCGATACGTTGCGCGTGAGCAGGATGCTTTGCTGCCGATAGGTGGGAAAGCACATGTCTCCCTCATCAAGCGCCAGCGCCTGCGCGGAGCCGATGGCTTCTTCGCCCAAGCTCTGCATGTAAAACGAGATTTTCTTCTGGCGTTGCGCGATCAGCATGCGTGCATCGAAGATGCGTGTTTTCAGCATGGCTCGCATGCCGGAACGCAACAAGTCGTGGCTGACGTCGGGCGCCCAAGGCCCGACAGCTCGCCCGTCGTCGTCGATGACGCGTATCAAGCCATATGCCAGGTCAAGGGTATCGGCTGCCGCGACATCGATGGAGGGTTGGCGCACTTCGCCGGCCGGCGAGAGATGCAGGTAGGAAAAGTCGGTCTTGCAGCCCGGACGACCGGTCGGCTCCGGCACGTGCAATTTCAGCGGCCCGTATTGGCTCATTGGTTTGTCTCCACGTTTGATTATGTCGCACGCTTCTTGAACAAAGGCGTAACGCAGGGCGGTAACCTTGCGCTCAACTATCGCTGGAACCGCGTACAAGGTAGAGGTACGCGCCAGTGAAATGAGATTACCACAGCGTGAAGCATCGCCAACGGTGTTGTCCGGATAGCGAGAACGTCAAAGTTTCACAAACTCGCACCTGATTTGGACAGCAGAAAAGAGATGGAAAGGGACACCCGACGTGTGCTCTTGACCTGAATCAAGTCCCGACAGGCCGCAACCGGTCAGAGTATGTATGAACCCACAGGTCAGCCAACGAAGCACAATCCCACGTAAAGAAACGGAGCCCATTGACGATGAGTGAAGCACCTTTGCGGCATATGCTTTATGTATCCCGCGCGCCGAATGCGAGCTTGCAGGATCTGCTGATCGTACAGGGCTGGTCGCTGTCAACCGTCGCGTCCCTCGCAGATGCGCAGCGACTATTGGCGAAAGAGTCTGTCACGGTAGGTCTTTTTGACTTCGCCGGTTACACCGCGCCGCAGATCGCCGCATTCGAGCAGATCTTTGCCGACGCGCACACTGGCTGGATCGCCGCTGTCGCTGTGGAGCGACTCAGTGAGCGTATGGTCCGCCGCTTGATTCGCCTTTATTGCTTCGATTTTGTCACGCTACCATGCCCGGTGCAGCGGATTGTCGATGTCCTCGGCCATGTGCATGGCATGATTGCGCTCGAAAAAATGGAGGCGCCGCCGGATCGTGCCGAGTATGCGGAAATAGTCGGTGCGTGCGAGGCCATGCAGGTCATGTTCAAACGCATGAGGCGGTTTGCCAGTACCGATGCACCCGTGCTCATATACGGCGAATCGGGAACCGGTAAAGAGCTGTGTGCGGCTGCGATTCACGAGCATTCGATGCGCCGTAAAGGGCCTTTTGTCACCCTCAATTGCGGCGCGATTCCCCGCGAGCTCGTGCAGTCAGCGCTGTTCGGATATGAGCGGGGCGCCTTCACCGGCGCTCAACAGCAGAAAATCGGGTATGTCGAAGCGGCGCAAGGCGGCACGTTGTTTCTCGACGAACTCGGTGACTTACCCTTTGAAAGCCAGGTCAACTTGTTGCGCTTTTTGCAAGAGCGAACGATTCAGCGCCTGGGTTCGCACGTGGACATCCCCGTTGACGTGCGGATTGTCTCGGCGACTCATGTGAATCTCGAAGATGCCGTGGCTGCCCATACGTTTCGATCCGATTTATATCATCGGCTTTGCGTATTGCATTTACTAGTGCCTGCATTGCGGGAACGTGACCACGATATCGAGATCCTGGCTCACCACACACTGGAGCGCTTTCGCGCCGACAGCACGCGACGTCTCCGCGGGTTTTCGGACGATGCCATCCGGGCAATGCACAGCTACCCATGGCCTGGCAATATCCGTGAACTCATTAACCGTATACGGCGCGCTATTGTGATGAGCGAAGGTCACGTGATCACGGCCGCCGACCTCGAACTCGTAGACCACGTGGAGATGCCGACCCGCACTTTGGTTTGTGCCCGCGAAGCGACCGAACGCCAAATGATTGAAAGCGCGCTGCGGCGCCATCGTCATCACCTAACCGACACAGCACGTGCACTGGGTGTTTCGCGCGCCACACTCTATCGTTTGATGCTGGCGCATGGTCTAGGGCCGGCCGGTCCTTTGCTGGCAATAGGTGAGTGAGCCCAGCACGGAAATTGAACCGCTCTGGCCGGTACGGCTCAGACCCACTGTAGTCTCGAGTCGAACTCCGCACGGATCGAATTCCGGCACAGCGGACTCAAACGCGGCCAAGGCCATCTATGTCGACAATGCGTACCTGTTTCCCGTGCATATCGATAAGCCCGCGGCGCTGCAGCTTGGTGAACATACGGCTGACGGTTTCGAGCTTCAGGCCCAGGTGGCAGCCGATTTCCTCACGCGTCATTCTCAGATTGAA
>Ga0265338_10001923_pt1 | contig 32407 bp, 26 predicted proteins | sample 42126metaG_FD_193579 | JGI IMG/M metagenome (GOLD analysis project Ga0265338, IMG submission 193579) | Rhizosphere microbial communities from Carex aquatilis grown in University of Washington, Seatle, WA, United States - 4-21-26 metaG | ecosystem: Host-associated > Plants > Roots > Rhizosphere...
GTGGCGTGTTTGCACTTGGCCTTTTTGCATTCTTGGCGGCCACGTACCTGACGCTCGATGCGAAGGAACAGCCCGACCTGCAGAATGATTTCCGGTTGCGGGCTATCTGGTCCGCGCTGGCCCTCTGGCCAATGGCCGGAGCCGTTTTTCTCGCCTCCCGTCAAGGCGCGCCAGCGCTCTTTGGCGGATTGGTAAGTTGGTGGGCGGCGCCCCTGCTTGGTGCCACGTGCCTGATCGCGGTCGGCGCGCTCTTGGCCCTGTGGTGGCGACGGTTTGCAATGGCGCGCGTGGCGGCTGCAGGTCAGGTGATGCTCATCCTCGTTGGCTGGAGCCTGGCGCAATATCCTAACCTCATTACGCCGGATGTTACGGTCGCGGGAACCCATGCACCGGAGGCCACGTTGCGCCTCCTGATCATGGCATTGGCGGCCGGTGCGCTCATTTTGTTCCCGTCTCTTGTTTTCTTGTTTCGCCTTTTCAAGGGCAATAGGCGCCGTTGACCGATAGACGGTTAGTTTGCGAATAGCTTGGCCTCCTTGCTCATGTTGCGGAACCAGGGTCCGGCGCGCCGGCGAGGCGATTGAATCGTCACCCACCTTTGACCGAGAACACTTCCTTCTCAGTCTTAGCATAGAAGACCTGTATCGCGTAGACGGTCGCTTCACTTGGCTCGATGCCGTGCGAAAGCCGCGCCGCGCACCCGAGACAGTTCACGCGCGGGTCGAGCATATTGGCGCGGTGGGTGGGGGAGTTCAACCAGCCCTCCAGGAGGAAGGCGGCGTACTCCGCATAGGTGTAGTCGCGGACTGCCTCCTCGTCGGGGCGCCGGGCGGGCATCCTGATCGCGTTCTCGGTGGCATGCGACGCAGCGAGCCCGACGTGGGTGATGCGCTCGCCGATGTTGTGCTCATCGGGGAAGGGGCTCTGGTGGCCGACGGTCTGGGAGAGCGCAAGGTAGGTGGCCTGCTCGCCCGCCGCTGCATCGAGCGCTTCCATGTGCGCGAGCGCCTCCAACCCGTGCTCCACGCGAATCCGGTTCGACTCCTCGAAGATGGCCGTCGAGAGCAGGACCGGGTCAAACGTCTCGGCGGTCATAACGCGGTTGAGGCGGGCGGGTGTAGGCACCGGCGCCTGTGCGCAGCCGGCGAGAAACGCGCCGACCAGTCCCCAGACGGCGCCTTGGAGGGAGTTCACCTAGGTGAGTCAAAAGGAGGGGTCCAAGCAGGCAAAGGAATTCGGGAGCGCAGAGGGCCTGGGTTCCCAAACACGCCCCGCTCTAGGAATTTTTCGATACAATCATCGCGCCCTGTTCCAACACGTTTCAATGGGTCACTCTTGAAGGCCTATATGGTTGAGCATCGGTTCTCAAAGGCCTATTGGGAAGCCTCGCGGGACTCTCATTCCAACGGAACGCGATTGCTATATGCCTTTGGAAGATTGAATCATTGTGGCGAAAGCCAAACAGCGGGAGCGGACCAGATTTCCGCTATGATTACTTACCGATGAAAGCGCGAATTTCGATTGGCCTCCTAGCAACAGGGGTGCTTTTCCTAACTGGTTGCGCGACGTTTATTTCGGATTTGAACACGGATCGCGGCACACCTCCCCCTGTCCCACAGTATGTAGTTAGATGGTGGTGATCAGTGAGATCAGCCGAGGAACAATGGTCCGCGCCAGATCCAAATGCTGGGATGTGGGCCACAGAGGTTCTCGCTATTGATTCATCAATAACTCCGACTTTCGTCTCCGTCTCTTGCAAGTCAGGCGATGCGCCAACGTTGGCGAGGATAACATCAAGGACGCGATGCGGGCGGTCGAAAGAAGACCTATTTCTGGACGTCACTGCCCCATTAGCACCGGGCGAACTAGCCTTGTGGTGATATCTATTTGTCATGCGTCTGCCAGATTGCAAAGGAAGGTGAGTAAAGGAATGCTCGTTGTCGTCAAAAGCGCCGCGTGCAATGTCGTTAGCCACGATGCGGGCCGGCCACATACTGCTGCTACTCTCGGTAGCGTTCGTGTCTTTGGCCTTAGCTGCGCCAATTCCCGGAACCTTGGTTTTCGGAGGTGTTGAGCGAAATTACATTTACGTTGTTTCGCCCGGGCACGACGGGAAGACAGCGATCTCACTCGTTCTGATCTTCCATGGGGCGGGAAACGATGGGGCCGAATTGGAGCGGACTCTTGGGTTTACCGAGCTCCAAAGGGAAAAGATGTTTCTGGCGGTCTATCCCAATGGCATAGACAAGGCTTGGAACGGAGGCCGGACAGCACCCACGTCGGAACAATCCGCAAAATCGGATGACGTCGGCTTTATTGCCGCGCTAATCGATGTGCTTCGTGGCAAATTCAACATCGACCCCAAACAAATCTTCGCAACGGGGAGCTCCAACGGTGCTATTTTCTGCAACACTTTGGCCGTTAGGCTATCCGATAGAATCGCGGCGATAGGACCGGTAAATGGGAACTTAAGCCCCACGATAGCCTTAAAATACAAACTCAGATTTCCGGTTTCCGTCATTTCGTTCAACGGGACCGCCGACCCTTTTGTGCAATTTGCGGGCGATCCCGAGCCCGGACACGAGCTATTTTCGACGCCCGATACGATCGCCTATTGGGTAAAGACGAATGGCTGTGACCCTTCGCCGTTGGTTACAGTGATCCCAAAGGCAGTTCCCGACGACGGCACCGCTGTCAAACGCTTCGAATTTGAGCGTGGCCGAGACCACACGGAGGTTTTCGCGTATATCATCGCCCAAGGAGGGCATACGTGGCCTGGCTACCACACATATCCAGGCTGGGCGAAGGTTGCAGGGAAAACGGCGATGAGCGTCAACGCAACAAGGGCAATTATTGAATTCTTCGAGAAACACCCGAAACCATGAGCTGGCGAATGCCTTCGGGAGAGCTGAAAGGAGATCATGACGGAAGCTTGGATCTAGCCGCTTAACACCTGTGTTCGATAGATGGTCCTTTTCCGAACACCCAAACCTGCCAAGTTTGAGCCCGTGTGTTGCTTGACTTCATCCGCCAAATGAACGGCCACGAGTTATTCGACGCGGCTCATTGCGGAATCGAAGAATAGTTCAAATGGGGTCCGGCCGCCGCACAAAGACCTCAGTCCAATTCATTCCGCCCAAAGCGACTCCACCGGTGCGATGAGGGTAGCCGCGCCGGTATCGAGACTGTTATGAATCCCCTTATACAGTGATGAACAGGTAGCCACCGGCAAAGAGAAGGGAAACAAGGTTGCCGCAGGATGAGATCGCGCGCTTGACAAACATTCCTGATTAACTACACAATGCAGTACATAACATGCTCGGTGAATTTGAATACATTCTGGTGACCGTAGCGGCGGGCCTGGGCGAGAGCGCCTATGGTGCGGCCATTCGTGAAGGGATTGAGGAGTCAGCGGGCCGAAGTTGTTCGATTGGAGCTTTGTACACGACCATTGAGCGGCTGGAGAAGAAGGGCATGCTCAAGACGTGGATGGGCGAGGCTACGGCCCAACGCGGCGGCAGAGCAAAACGCATGGTGCGCGTGACGGCAAAGGGCATGCATGCGGCGAAGGAGTTTTACGAGGCGATGATGGGTGTGAGCCGTAACGCTTCATGGGCTAGGGGCAAGCCGTCGCATGCGTCATGAGTTCACTGGCAGAGATGGCTGCGATTTTTGTTGCGCCGAAGGATCGGGATGCGGTGCTGGGCGATCTGGCGGAGACGGGCGCCAGTGGATGGAGCACCCTTGGCTCTGTTCTGGGACTTGTGGTGCGGCAGCAGATGGAGCCTTGGCGCGCGTGGCAGCCATGGGTTACGAGCAGCGTGGCCTTAGCGGGGAGTTTGCTCTTACTAGCCGTGTCCTTTGGTCTATCGGTGAATACGCGTCATCTTCTGCGCGGCGAGCGTGGGTATGGCAGCGTCCTTTTTGAAGCTCTGCTGATGCTGTCATGGGCGTGGACGAGCGGATTTGTGGTGGGGTCACTCTCTGGGAAGACGCGGTGGGTGAGCGGCATTCTGTGCGCGATCCCGTGCCTCTCCTGTGTGCTTCGGTTTCAGGACACCTCTCTCTCGCGTCTATGCGTGCTCTTATTTCTGCTACCAGGTTTGGTCGGCGCCGTGCAGGGAGTGCGTCGGGCCCATCTGTCACATAGGACAGCGCTGACGTTGGCAATAGCCATTACTGCGCTGATGTTGGCTTGGGGCGGCATGTACATGCGGAACTGGTTCTTGCTCCTGCCTGCGTGGTGGCTTGTAGCTCATGCAGAACGATCGAAACGCTCCGACGAAAAGGAGGCGGCATGAAGACGCGAAAGAAACAATTTGTAACGGTTCTTTACGTACTCCTTTTGAGTGCCGTATCAGCAGTCGCTCAAAGCGAAGGGAGCAAGAGCCATATTGTGGAGCGAGTGATTCATTCGAAGAACTTTGAGGGGAACAAGATTGGCGTGACTGCCGACCGCAAGCTGGTGGTGTATCTGCCTGCTGGGAATGACGGAGCGTCGAAGCGCTATCCGGTTATTTATTATTTCCCGAGCCCAATGGATGAATATCGGACGCTTTTCGATAAGCGCGGCGCACAGGCTCTGTTCGACCGCGCAATCGGGCGAGGCACAGTTCGCAGCTTCATCCTTGTCTCTGTGGATATGACGACTTCACTGGGAGCTTCGTGGTTTGTGAACTCTCCTGTAACCGGAAACTGGGAAGATTTTGTGGTGCAGGAGCTTGTCCCCTATGTCGATGCTAGCTTCCGCACGATACCGACGCGGGATGCGCGCGGACTTGCGGGGCACCATATGGGAGCTTATGGCGCCATCCGCATTGGCATGAAGCATACGGACGTCTTTGGATCGATCTACGGCATGAATCCCGTTGGCACGGGATCAGGCGTGCAGATTATGGATTCAAGGCCCAATTGGGATTTGCTCGCGCATGCGACTTCTCTGGATGACGTGAGGAAAGATGGATTCTCTGCGATTTTCACATCGATCTTTCAGGCCCACTTGCCGAATCCGGACAAGCCACCGCTTTATGTTGATCTGCCTGCGCATCTGGAGGATGGAAGGTTGATGATCGATTCGAAGCTGACCGAGCGATTGAGAGACAGCTTCTTTCTAGAGTCGTTGATCCCGCAGTATGCGGACAATCTGAAGACTCTGCGCGGATTCAAATTTGACTGGTCGCGCAACGATGCGATCTGGGACCACGTCTACGCGAACCAAGCGCTCACGCACAAGCTGAATGAGTTTGGCATTGCGCACGAAGCCGAGGAGTACAACGGGCTTTGGGACGCGGATACCTACTGGGGCGAAGAGGGTCGCGTAATTGCTGAGGTGTTGCCGTTCTTCCAGCAGCATTTGGAATTCTAGTCGGGATGGCCATGCGCTGTTTGTCGGGAAGCGTGAGCAAAAGATGAAGGAAGCAAAACCTGCCGAGATCATTCCTGCTCATGGGATGCCGCTTCTTAGCGGTGTGCCGTGCCCATGGCGATTCAGCGATTGGCCGAGGATTGGCCGACTCCCGGTTGGGAGGTAATTCGGCAATGTGAGACATGTTTCCGAATTTGCGGCGCATACTTTTGGAATAGTCCGCCGCAGATAGCACAATGAACGCCGATTATGGGGCACTCGCTGCGCCTGCCATAGGTGCGGTTATCGAGACGTCGGCGGTGTTCCAAAAAGGGTGGATATTGCGGCACTCGGAAATACAACGCGCTGCAATATATGAGGGTCCGTCTATTCGGACCTCAGCGCAATCATTGGACTGACTCCGGTTGTCCGTCGCGCCGGTAACCAGCATGCGATGAGTGCAACGGCCACGAGGAGAAGAGCCATTCCCGAGACCACCCAGGGGTCCTTCCCGGGAAGGGCGGGAATCATTCGACTCAGTATTGTGACAAGGAAAAAGGCAGCAACTAAGCCGACGGTCGTGCCGAGCAGAGCTAGCCGAAGCCCGTTCCTGAGAAACAGCCAGACGATCGCGCCTGGCTGGGCGCCAAGCGCCATGCGAATGCCAATTTCCTTGGTCCGCTCCGAAGCGAGGTTCGCAACCACCCCGTATATTCCCACGCCCGAAAGCAGCAGACCGAGACCCGCGATCTGGACCAGGATCTTCCGCAAGAAGGTGAAGTAGGACAGCTCGTCCGCCATCACCTCCTCAGCCGTGGCTATCCCGCCGACTGCCAGGTCAGGGACCAGCAGGCTGATTACTTTGCGGACCTGCTCCTTATAGGCTTCCGATGAACCAGAGGTACGAATATTGAAGGTCATAAACCGGTGATTATTCTGCGCCCAGGGTGCCATAAACTTCAGGTTGTTTCCAAACCGGTTGTAGAATTCTGCGGCCCCCTCAAAGTCCCGGACCACGCCGACCACCTCGGACCAGACCGGATTGGCAAGGTCGCCCATGCAGATCCGCTTACCGATCGGATTCTCGCCCGGCCACCACTTCCGCGCCATCGCCTCGTTGACAATCACGACCCGGGGCGAGCCGGGCCGGTCGGAATCCCGGAACTCCCGCCCCCCCAGGAGGTGGAGCCCGTAGACCTTGAGGAATCCCGGGCCAATGGGCGAAAAGCCGGCATAGAGTTCCTTGCCCGGCTCGGGGGCGGCCTGCCCTTCGACTCGAAAGGCCGTGGGACGGAATCCCTCAATCGGCGTATCTTGGGACATCCCCGCCGCCTCGACGCCGGGAAGCGCAGCCAGCTTCGCCTGCAGTTGCTCGCCAAAGGCCAGCGACCTGGGGTCCAGCTGCTCACCATAATTATCATGGTCCAGCTCGATCCAGCCAACCACCTCGCGTGTCGTGTCCCACCCGAGGCTGCGGTGGGTCAGGCGGTAGATCCCGCTGACAAAAAAGCCGGCTCCGGCAAGAAGGATGAGGGCCATCGCGAGCTCGACCACCACCAGGCCCTGACGGAGCCAATGCCGAGACCGGTCGGACGTTTGTCCGCGCCCACCCGACCTCAGGGATGCATTGACGTCGGCGCGGGAGGCGAGCCACGCCGGAACGGTACCGAAAAGGGCACCGGTCATCAATGAGGCGCCGAAGGTAAATCCGATCACCCTCAAGTCGAGGGGCATGTCGATCGAGAAATACCGCGCGACGTAGGCGTTGCTCCACCAGGCTATGAGTAGACCGAGCGCCCCGCCAACCGCCGAAAGGATCAGGCTTTCGGAAAGGAGCATGCCCATCAGCTGCGCCTTCGAGCAGCCGAGGGCGAGGCGGATCCCGATCTCCTGGGCGCGGCGGGTCGTCCGAACCAGCTGCAGGTTGGCCAGGTTGACGCATGCGATCAGGAGGACGATGCCGGAGAGCGCCATGGTCATCCATGTGAGCTCCGCGCCTTTGTCCCCCATGTCAGTGGTAGGAAAGCTAATTACCCGGAAGGTACGATCCTGGTTTGTCTTTGGGTGGTCCTTGGCAAAGCGGGCAGCCATGACGGTCATTTCCGATTGTGCCTGCTGGTGGGTTACGCCCGGCTTCAGGCGCGCAACAACCGTGTACCAGCCCGTGCCGCGAAGTTCGCGATTAAGCCGCATGGGATTGAGCGGAAAGAAGCAGGGGCGGACACCGAAGAGCTGCTGATCGTCGACGGCCGGAGGCATGACCCCGATCACGGTGTGAAGCTTTCCATCGAGCTTTACCGTCCGGCCGATGACCTTCGTGTCCGCCGCGAAATGCTCGCGCCAGAATGCGTTGCTCAGGAGGGTGACGGGCTCGAAGCGGGCTTCCTCCTCCGCCGATGGCAAGCGCCCCAGCTGCGGCTGCACTCCAAGAACTGCGAAGAAATTGGCGGTCATTGCAACCGCGCCCTCGCGCACCGCCGGCTGTCCCGGTTCCGCAAAGCTAAGGGTAATTCCCGGGATATATGCCGCCATGCCGGAAAAGACCGTGTTCTGCTCCTGCTCGTCGAAGAAGTCTCCCGGCGCGTGCCCAGCATAGAGAGCCCGCGGAACCGAGGCCCAAACCTGGACGAGATGGCTCGGGTCGCGGTACGGCAGCGACTGTAGCAGAAGCCGGTTGAGGACGGTGAAGGCCGTGGTGTTCACACCGATCCCCAACGCAAGTGTCAGCAAAGCCGCGACTGTGAAGCCCGGGCTCTTGGCAAGTTGTCTCAGTGCAAGCCTCATGGCCGTGGGATCAACCTTTGTGTATTGCCCGATTCAAGGACTGAGGCCGCTCGGGGGTTAGGCATGAGACCATTACGCAGAGAGCAAGGTTCAGTCACCTTATCATCCCCCCAGGCTTGTTTCCCCACGCGGCAACGAAGCTGCCCTTAAACGTGCGCTTCCCGTCTACCGTAGCCAAGTCATAGGTACCCGACACAGGGGTATCATACTTCAGGCTCTTGAACGAAATGGATCCCGCCAATCGCATCGGCATCGACTTGTTGAGGATGGCCTGGAAGTAGGCTATCCCGTCGCCTCGTGCGGGACCGCCCCCAGAATCTTCCTTTCCCGAAAATCGAATGGTTTTCGACTCGGGGAATTCGGGAAAGCCCCAAATGCTGATTCGGATGTTAGGTTGGGCGGCGTCATCCGAAGCCTTCAGCGGAATCCCGATGGCATAGGCAGCCCCGTCCCACGGAGCCGACGAGAAGTAGATGGTCGCATGGCCTTCAGGCTCGGCAGCCGGCGTATCTGCAGCGCCGACCGGGAACTCAAAAAGGCATACGATCAGCGCTGCCAATCCGCTCATTAACAAGGTTCGACGGTTCATGGCATCTCTCGATAACGGCTATGAGATTTCCGGTTGGCAGGATCTTTGGGGCCGACGGGAGTTTGGTTGCCGATCGGCGAAAGGCGATGACCGATTGGAAGGTGCGTGGCGTGAGGCGATTGTGCGACGCCGATGATTTTGGAAACTGCTAGATTCACCTATCTCTCAGAAACAGCGTCTTTTGGGACGGGAGGCGCCCCTTTTCATCGCGCCAATGCGAATGGCCCTGGTGAGGCATCGGACCTGTCAGAGCCATCCGTGCGCCAGAATTGCTGCCGAGACGATCATGATGGCTCCCACCGACCTCTGCATCCACGCCTGGGCCGCGGGGCCTGAGGCGAACCTCCGATGCATTCGCAGCACGATGAGTGCGACGGACCCATATACGGCAATCTGGGTCGCCGCGGTGAGCCCGCTCAACTCCGCTGCCCGCAGCGCAATCGATCCGCTTTCGGAGTGCAGGAAGGACGGGAAGACAGCCAGCATGAAGGCGTAGGCCTTGGGGTTCACCAGGCAGGTCATGGCGCCGTAGCGGAATACGGAGAGGCTCTGAAGCGCGGGTTTGGTCTCCGTTGAGTCGGATGTCGGGCGCGCCCGAAACAATTGAAAGCCCATCCACGCCATGTAGGCAGCCCCAAGGAGCACCAGCACCCTGAGCGCGTGGGGAAACGCAATCAGGAGGGCCGTCAATCCGATCGCAGCCGCCAGCACATGGACCATTCCTCCCGCTACGACACCGGCGATCGCCAACGCCCCACTGCGGCCGCCCCCAGCCAATGCGCTCGAGACGATGTAGGCCATGTCCATTCCGGGGAGGGCCACGATTCCGAGAACAAGCAGGAAATAGAGCCATAGGCTGTGGTCCATTGAATGAGTGGGTGTGGAGAACTGCTTCCCGGCTCGCGAGACCGTCAATTGACCCGGGTTAATTCCATCTTCCAGTTGGTTTCCCACGTCTTGCCCCCGTCGGGCGAGAAGGCCTGCTCCCAATGGGCGGATTTGGGCGTGATCTGCGACCAAATGTAGCGCGCGAGGATCGGTTTTCCCCGGAGCGTGTCGTTGCCGTAGAACACACCGATGCCATCATGGAAATGGCCTATCATCGGAGGAGCGAGGTCGGCGAACGGGTTGCGGCCGTCCAGCCACCATATGGCCCATTGCGCGGTCTTCGAATCATACGCGCGCAGGCCCACGCCCCGATAGACTTCGCCGGGCACGTTGATGACGTTGTCGTCCACATTGCCCAAGCCGCCCATTAAGGGGCGCATGCTGCAGGTGCCCTCGCATTCCGACCATTCGTTGCTGCCGGCAAGGCGCTCCTTGATCCGGAAATGGTGGACGCGCCAGTCCCCGACGAGGAAGTCGAAGTCGTGAAAGCCGGAGAGGTTGGCGGTAGCGGGCGGAGGGGCCTCCGCGGAGGCATGGGTCGGGGCAATGGAGGCCTGCGAGGCAAGGAGCAGGCCGGCGGCGGCGATGTGGCGGGAGTGTTTCATTTGGTGGGGATGGATTCAGGTTGCGCGCCCATCCTGCCCGATTAAACATGCCATCTAATGTCATGTTTAATTGATTTTTCGGAAAGATGCTGGCAAGCCGCCTCATAACGATCCTCATGCGGCTCCAGACCCGGGGCCGGATGACGGCGACCGAGCTGGCTGCGGATTTCGAGGTCTCTGTCCGCACGATCCACCGCGACATCGATCAGCTGAGCGCGGCCGGCATTCCCGTCTATGCCGACCGGGGGCGAAGCGGCGGCTTCCGGCTGAGGGATGGCTACCGCACGACACTCACCGGTCTCACCCAGCCCGAGGCGGAGGCGCTTTTCCTCACCGCACTGCCCGGTCCCGCCGAACAACTGGGACTGGCCGGCATCCTGTCGTCGGCGCGACTCAAGCTGATGGCGGCGCTCCCGGAGAACCTGCAGCACGGAGCCGAGAGGATCGCCACGCGCTTCCACCTCGACCCGGTCGGCTGGTTCAAGGGGACGGACCTGCTGCCTTCGTTGCGGGTGGTCGCCGCGGGCGTCTGGGGCGACCGCCTGCTCAAGCTGCGCTACCACCACTCCGGAGGCGGTAGTCCGCCCTTGCGGACGCTCGCGCCGCTCGGCCTCGTGCTGAAAGGAGGCGTCTGGTACCTGGTCGCGCGGAGCGGAACGTCCATCCGCACCTTCCGGGCCGCAAAGATCACCGACGCGGAACTCTGCAACGAGACGTTCGACCGCCCCAAGGACTTCGATTTGGCGGCCCACTGGGAGATGGCGGCCCAGGACTACGAGGCGGGCGTCTATCGCGAGCGCGCGGAGGTGCGCCTTTCGCCGAGGGGTTTGGAGCTGCTCGAATTGCTCGGTCCGTATGTGGTCGAGGTGGCGGCCAAGACGGCGCGCAAACCGGACCACGCCGGCTGGGTGCGATGTGTGGTCCCCATCGAGTCCTTTGAGAGCGGTGTCCGCGAGCTGATGCGCTTGGGAGGAGAGGTGGAGGTAATCGGGCCGTCCGCATTTCGTGCCCAGCTTGCATCTACGGCCGCCCGCATCGCCAGTATCCACGCTGACGGAGCGCGCCGAGGGATGGGCTGATTCGCAATTTCCGAGGCATCCTGCCGAGGATTCACCACCCGGCTCAGGTTGGCACTATGGACCGGCAGGGTGGCAGAGCTGGCAAGACGATGCGGATGGACGACCAAGGCCGGTTGTTGTGCGGCAACAGAGAATCAGCCTGAGGCAAGATGACGGGTCGACCGAAAAAGCATCCTTTTGGGGATGCTTGCCGTGGCTCCCAAATCAAAGCTCCGGCAAGGGAAGAATTCTCGCCGGCGCGGCTCCCGCGCACCGCCTGTATCTCGTGACTCCAGCGGGCGGCATTCAGAGACAAATGCTTCCAAGGCCACCACCGACGACCGCGCCCCACATTGACTGCATGCGCATAGCGGAATTGTCGGCTTCGTGCTCGAGCCACCAATCGAGGAAGCTATTCAGCGAGGAGGCGACCATGCAGGAGACGGCCGGCACCGGTACGGTTAGACGTAGGGAGCTTTGTTCAAGGAGCGTGCGAAACCGATTCTCAAGACAATCCCGGATCACACGTACGCCGGCAAACGACCGGTACAGCCGCCGCGCAGACAGGACGTGCGCAAACAGCGCGGTGCAGTCGAAAAGGCAGCGATCAGCTGGGCGGAGAAGAATCATCGGCTCGATCACGCGCATGAACTGGGAGTGCAGAAGGGAATCCTTGGAATTGTAATGAGCGTAGAAAGTGGCGCGCCCTATCCGGGCCTTTCTCGCGATATCGCTCACGCGGATGGCCGAATAGGAACGGCCGTGAAGGAGCTGCACAAAGGCATCGTCGATTCGAATGTGCGTGCGTCGGGAACGGGCGTCGCTCCGTTTCGGGACACTTTCCGATTCTTGTTTCATAGTTCGTAAGTTGCCTTGTGTTGGGTCTCGCCATCACCCCAGCATTCGCGTGATGACCCCCTCAATCAGACGAATTCTCGCAACCTCTATGGTGGTATTTCCGTGCCTGTTCATATTGGTTTTCTTCCTGCACTTCCGCAAATGGAGTGATTTCCTGTCCTTCCGCTTACACTACGTTCCCGCGGATCCTAAGCAAGTTGTGGCGGCCCTAATCCAGTCGCATAACCACTATCCGATGATTCACGATGCGCACGTGTTGGCGTATCTCACGTTGCCGGTTTTGATTCTGTGCGCACTTGCGATCTACACGGTGGGCAGGGAAGCGCGGCCGACGGCCAGCGCGGCAGCGCTTATGATAACACTGACGGGCGTCGTTTACATGGGTGGCGTGTTTGGTATGTGGACTGCGTTCTATCGAGGACTGGGCCTGGTGGATGCGAGATTTGCTGATGGCGCCACCGAAACATTCATCGCAATGACGACGCCAACGGGGGCATTCCTTCTGACTACGACGTTGGCAAAACTGACGATGGTGGGCTTTGCGAGCCAGGCACTCGCTCTGCTTGGAACGGGATCCGTGCCGAGATGGGCACCGCTTTCTATCGCCGGTGGTGCAGCCCTTTTTCTGGCATTCTGGGACCTGGACAACTGGATGCTCATTGGCAGCCTGCTGATTCTTGCAGGTTTGATGCCGATCAGGAGACGCTTGCTATTAGGTAATGAACGCCGAGCTTGATCCGATAATTAGGTTATCGGCTCAAAGGCATCCCCGGCTTCTGGCAATCGCGCACGAAGGAGTCACCCGAGGAGCATCGAGGACGGGCAGGCGCCTTTAATCTGATCGCAGTGAAGGCGCCAACGTTAAGCGGCCGGAAATACGTCTATTCGGTGACGGGATCGCGAATTCCCAGGTAACCTCGACAATTGGTACGTGGGATTGCATTTTCGATCTGATGGAGCAGGTGACACTACCGGAACGGCCCCAGCCCACATTAACCATGAGTTCACCCCGGCCGGTCCGTGATTTGATTGCCGTTACCCTGCGGTCCTCAGTGCGCCTTGGCTTGGCGACTGCGGCCTTGTTCGCAGGCACCCGTCTTGGCGCATCCGAGCGCATCGGCTACCATGAGGTGAGGACGGATGCATCGGGCAGGATCATCCCCTGGTATGGGAAGACGCCGGCGGAGGGCTACGACCATGTCCTTAGGCGGGTCTGGAATTTCTGGATCACGATGAGAAACTGCCCGAATGGCGTCCCTTACTACCTGCAACACCAGGTCTGGAAGCCGAAGGAGGACGATCCGCGCGGACTGGGTGGAGACCAGATCAACATGGCGCTCTCCTCATGGAACCTGCTCTACGGGTATCTGGGTGATCCGGCCATCAGGGACAACATGCGGCTCATGGCCGACCGGTGGATGGACCATGGCCTGGCGCCGGAAGGGGATCCCTGGGGCGGGCTGCCCTTCCCCTACAACATGGAGGAGCATTCGGGGAGGTATGACGGCGACATGAGGGCTGGGTTGGGTTTCCTCCAGCCCGACAAGGCGGCGAGCTTCGGGGCCGAGCTCGTCATGCTCTACAAGATGACGGGGGAGCGGCGCTACCTGGACCGGGCCGTGAAGATCGCCGACAGGCTCGTTCAAAACGTGAAGCCGGGCGACAAGGCGAATTCGCCGTGGCCCTTCCGCGTGAACGCCCACACCGGGCAGGTCCCCGAGGAGCGCAACGACACCGATCATTTGATCTACCGGGCGGCGTATACAACCAATTGGACGGGGGCCCTGCGGCTCTTCGACGGCTTAGCGGCCCTGGGGGTGGGGAAGGTCGACGCCTATCGGGCCACCTCGCGGGTCGTGACCGACTGGCTCAAGGCCTACCCGCTTCGGAACAACCGGTGGGGGCCCTTCTTCGAGGACGTGAGCACGAAGGACTATTCGGACACGGAGATAAACGCCGACACGCTGGCCTATTACATCCTGGAGCACCCCGGCTGGGACCCCGACTGGAAGGCGAAGGCGCGGGGGATCCTCGACTGGAGCTACCGGACCTTCGCGAACAAGGAGGCCGAGAAGTGGGGCGTCATCGTCATCAATGAGCAGACGGCGTACACTGTGCCCGGGAACAGCCACACCTCGCGGCACGCCTCAGTGGAGCTGCTCTACGCAGAGAAGACCGGGGACACCGCGGACAGGGACGCCGCGATGCGCCGGCTCGCCTGGGCCACCTACTGGGTCGATGAGGACGGCAAGAACCAGTACCCGAGGGACGACAACTGGCTCACCGACGGGTACGGGGACTTTGTCCGGCATTACCTGCGCGCCATGGCGTCGTTTCCGGAGCTGGCCCCGGACGGCCAGGACCACCTCCTGCGCACCTCCTCGGTCATCCGGTCGATTGCCTATGGGCCAAGGGAGATCCGGTATGAGGTGTTCGATCCCGAGTCCGACGAAATGCTGAAGCTTGGGGCCTCGGATCCGGTCCGGGTCGAGGGCGGGTCGATGCGCTGGGACCCCGCGACGCGGGTCCTCCGGATCCATTCGGAGGGGCGGCGGGTCGTGATCTCGCTCCGGCCCAGGCCGTGAGGCCTCAGGCCGGCGGCGGAACCCGCAGCGTGAACTCACCCTCCCACTTGGCCACGACGACCGAGGCGAGGCAGTTCCCGAGCACGTTGACCGAGGTCCGCGCCATGTCCATGAGCGCGTCGACCCCGAGGATGACCGCGACCCCCTCCGCGGGAAGGCCGAACGAATGCAGGGTCGCGACGAGGACGACGAGTGTCGCCCTTGGCACGGCCGCCACGCCCTTCGACGTGATCATGAGGGTCAGCATGAGGAGGATCTGCTGGCCGACCCCGAAGTGCGCCGCGCCGGAGGCCTCGGCGGCCTGGGCCACGAACACCGAGGCGATGGCCAGGTAGAGGGTGCTCCCGTCCAGGTTGAAGCTGTAGCCTGTGGGGATCACGAAGCCGACGATCTTCGGGGGGACGCCGAGCTCGATCATCGACTCCATGGCCATAGGCATCGCCGATTCGCTGCTGGCGGTTGCGAAGGCGAGCGTGAACGGGGCGCGGATCGCCCTCCAGAAGGCCCTGATGGGGAGCTTGAGCAGGACCCCGGCGACAAGGAGGAGGAGAACGAGGAAGAGGGCCAGTGCGGCGTAGAGGGTCCCCACGAGGAGCGCCAGGTGCCCCAGCATGCCGGGCCCCTGGCGGCCGACCGTGACGGCGATCGCGGCGCCGACACCCACGGGGGCGAACTTCATGATGATGTCGGTGAACTTGAACATGACCCCGGCGACCGCGCTGCACAGGCCGACGACCGGCTTCGCCTTTTCCCCGGCGGCGACGACGGCGAGCCCGAAAATGACCGAGAAGACCACGATCTGGAGCACGTCGCCGTTGGCCATCGCCGCGACGACGCTGGCCGGGAACGCGTGGACCAGGGTCTCGGAAAGGGTCGCCGGATGCGCGGCGGGGAGGGCGGCGCCGACCGCGGCCTGCTGGATCACGACCCCGCGACCGGGGCCCGCCACGTTCACGACCAAGAGCCCCACGACCAGGGCGAGGGTGGTCGCGGCCTCGAAATAGATGAGGGACTTGAGTCCCAATCGCCCCACGTTTTTCGCGCTCCCGCCGCCGGCGATGCCGGCGACGACGCTCGAGAAAACGAGCGGCGCGATCAGGGCCTTGATAAGGTTCAGGAAGACGTCCCTGAGGAATTCCGTCCTCACCGCGAGCGCGGGAGCGAGCCACCCCAGCAGGCAGCCCGCGGCAAACCCGATCATGATCTGCTGGGTCAAGGACGGCCAGCGCCCCGGCCTTGATGCCGGCTTGGGCGGGTCGATTTCCGGGGAGGGGGCCGTCACGTCTTCCTTCTGTCTATTGGGGTGGAGGTTGCGAGATAAGCCCAAAATGGCCGGACCGCGGACTCCTCGCATATAACGGTCGCCCCGCCTTTCGGCCCCGGAGCATCGGGTCTAGGGTTCCGAGGCCTCCCTTGGGCAGCGCCGTCACCATGAAAAACAAGATCCAGACCGCCATCCAATCGCTCCTCATCCTGGACGGCTTCTTTGCGGGAGTCCCCCAGGTGATCCGGATCCTCGGGCGTGGGTCGTCGGCCGACGTGTCCATCCTTTCCTGGGCGTGGATGTCCGTCATGGCGTGCCTCTGGGTCTACCAGGGGATCCGCGACAGGAGCCGGGTGCTCCTCTGGAGCAGCGTCATCTGGGGCGTCAACAATGCGTCCGTGGCGATCATCGCCGCAATCTACCGTCACTGACGGGAGCTTCGAAAAATCAGTGGTGGGTGACGAGAGTCAGGACGATGCACCCTGCCACCGCGACGACCCCGCCCGCGATCGAGCGGAACGAGGGGCGGTCCCCCTCGAGCCAGAACACGATCGGGATCGAGACCAGCGGCGTCGTGGCGACGATGGAAAGCACGACTCCGCTCGGCGTCGTCGCCAGGGCCCATTGGTAGCAGCCGACGCCGGCGACGGGACCCGCGATCCCATTGGCAAGCGTCCACAGCCAGGATGCGCGGGACTTCTTGGACGAAGGGGGAGGCGAACCCGGCAGCCGCCGCAGGATCCGAAGGACGAGGAACCAGGCGAGCGTGAAGCCGAGGCCGGCGAGAAGCCTCTCGTACGCCGCGGTCAGGCCGAAGGTCACGTTGGAAACCTTCTCGCCCGCGGCCGCGGCGACGAGGGCCGCCTTGCGGCTGAGGAGCGCGGCGCCGAGGCCCTGCCCGCAGGCCCCTATGAACCCGTAAAGGAAACCGATCGGCTTAACCGTCACGCGCGGGGGATCCGAGCGGCTCGGCATGACGGCTATGGCGACCCCCAGGAGGATCACGGTGCCCCAGAGGATCTGCGCCGGCGAGAGCCGCGTCCCGAGCCACCACCATTCCCCGAGCGCCGCGAGGGGGGCTGCGACGCACTGGACCATGAGGAGCGTGATGCGCGATCCGAGGAGGGGCAGCGCCCCGTAGGTGCCGAGGTCGCCCACGCCGAGGCCGATGATCCCGCTCAGGAAGAACCATGCGGTCCCGGCGCTCGAGAAGCCGCCTCCCAAGGTGTGGGCGAAGAGACCGAGGAAGAGGACGCCGATCGCAAGCCGGCTCAGGTTCGCCCGCAGGGTGCCCAGGAGGCGTATGCTGTGGTTCGCGCAGGTCGCATTGAGGGCGAAGAAGAAGGATGAAAGGAAGGCGGGGAACACGGGGGTGGGCGGGATTCAACGGGAGCAAGTCTTCCCACGACAACCCGAAAGGCGCGTGTCACGCCGGGCGAATGGCTGCCCACGGCCCCACTCCCGTGGACATGAGAAGGGCAGCGGTCACCCGTCGGCGGGCGGAGCCCCGTACGGCACGGAAAAGAGCGTCCGGTTCACCATGCTGTGCGGGTCGTCCGTCCGCGGGTAGTCGCGCCAGAGCCAGCGCAGCATCTCCGGCAGCATGGCCCCGGCGTGCCGCTGGTTGTGGGTGCCGATGCCCCAGCTGTAGTTCACGTCGTAGCCCTTGTCGGTCAGGGCGGCCAGCATCCGGATGTTCTGCAGGTGCCAGTCCCACTCCGGGTCATACTTCTTCACCGGGTCCGTTCCGCGTTCGCCCCGCAGATCGTTGACACCGTCGAGGAGGTAGATGCGGATGGGTTTCCTGTCGCTCCCGCGGATCAGGTCCGGATAGGCGTGCCCGCCGCGGATGTTCGTGAAGCTTCCGATCGTGCTCAGGACCTTTCGGAACTGGTCGGGCCGCTGCCAGGCGACGGTGAAGGCCGCGATGGCCCCCGAGCTCGCGCCGCCGATCGCGTGGTCCTCGGGGTTCCTCGACAGGGTGTAGCGCTGGTAGAGGACCGGCAGGAGCTCGTCGACGATCACCCGGGCGTATTTGTCGTCGAGTGCGTTGTATTCCTGCCGGCGGTTGGTGGACTGGTCGCCCCAGTCGGACTGGCTCGCGACCGGCTGCTCGGGGGTCCGCCCGGGGTTGATGAAGACGGCGATAGTGACCGGGATCTCCCTGCGGTAGATGAGGTTGTTGAGGACGTTGGTTGCGCGGATCTCCCCGGTGGGGCGAAGCCAAGCGTGGCCGTCCTGGAAGACCATGAGCGAGGCGGGCTTCGCGGGGTCGTACTGGGCGGGCACGTAGACGCAGAAGTCGTGCAGGGTCCCGGGGTAGGCTGAGCTCGGCAATTTCTCCCAATCGGTGACCTTTCCCTGGGGAACCCCAGCGTGGACCTCCGAATCGGGCCCGGGAAGGTAGACGTCGTCGGTCGGGGCGGCGTAGGCGGTTGCGGCACAGAGCGCGGCCGCGGCGAGGATCGGGGACATCCGGGGGAGTCGTGTTTTCATGGGTCGGCGGGACCTGGCATGGGGGTGGCGGCGAAGGGGCGGGCCGGGATACGGGGGAATGGGGGCCGAGATCGGGCCCGGGTTCAAGGAATCTCATCCGGGAGGCCCCCCGAGCAACGGTACCGGGCCCTGGATGCGTTCGCTTAGGAGCGGATTGACCCAGACAAGCCGCGTGGGATAAGAACAGACCCCCGCTTCCCCAAGAAGGCATCCCACAACCTTGATGGCATCCGAGAAGACAAGCCCCCGCCCGCTATGGCAGAAGGTCCTTGGGCTTGGCCTTGCCTACCTGGCCGGCATCATCGCGAGCCGGCTCCTCTCAAGCCACAACTCACCCTACATCAGCGTCTGGCTGCCGGCCGGCGTCTACCTCGGGTGCCTCCTTTTGGCCGAGACCTCGGACTGGACGGCCCTGGTGCTGACCGCCCTTGCGGTCGACGTTGGCGTCGATGTTGTGAGGGGTTCGCCGTTAGTCCTGACCCTGCTGCTGCCCCTGGCGAACACGGTGCAGGCCGTGACCGGCGCCTACCTTTTCCGTCGGTTCGTGGCGCGGACGACCCGGCTCGACTCCGCCCGGGAATTCCTGGGGCTCCTCGGGTGGTGCGTGATCGCCTGCCCCGCGGCGGGAGCCACGATCGGGGCCGCTACCGTGGTGGCGTACGGCATTCCGGTGGGCTTCGTCGAGTTCTGGCTCAGGTGGTGGGTGGGGAACGCGATGGCGATACTCCTGGTGGCCCCGCTCCTCCTGTCCTGGCTTTCCCCCGGCGAGCCGGTTCGGAAGTGGCGGGCCCAGCCGCGACGGCTCCTGGAGGCCGCGCTCATCCTCGCGGGGCTGGTCTTCGCCACGTGGGAGCTGCTCGTCGTCGGGACGGGACTTATTGCGCCGAGCCGTTCCCTGCTCCTGCTGTTTGTCCTGTGGCCCGCGCTGCGCTTTGGGGTACGCGGGGCCTCGGCGGTCAATGTCCTCTTCGCGCTCCTCCTTATCTACTTCACGTCCCACTACCTCAGGGGCCTGACTGCCGAGCAGGTAGCCTCGGGGGCCTTTGTCCCGGGCATGCAGTTGTTCCTGGCCATCTGCGCCCTGGTCGCGCTCATCCCCGCCGTCGTGCTTGCCGAGCGCGACGGGTTGGTGCGGCAGCTCGGGCACAGCGAGGAGCGTTTCCGGACCCTGAGCCAGGCGTCCCATGAGAGCGTGTTCATCACCGAGAACGGCAGGGTGGTGGATGCCAACGACCAGGCGCTCAGGCTCCTGGGCTACAGCCGGACCGAACTCCTGGGCCGCGAGGTCACCGAGTTCATCGCACCGGAGAGCCGCCCTACCGTGGAGAGGGCCATCGCGACAGACCTGGAGGTGTCCTATGAGCACCGCATGGTGGTCCGGGACAAGAGCGTGATCGACGTCGAGGCCCAGGCAAAGGTGATGCACTTTGGGGACAGGAAGATCCGGATGACGGCGGTCCGCGACGTGACCGAGCGCAAACGGGCGGCGCAGGCGCTTCGCGACAGCGAGGATCGCCACCGGAGCATGATCGAGGTATCCCCCGAGGCGATCGTCGTCCACCGGGAGGGCGTCGTGGTTTTCGCCAATCCCGCCGCGGTCAAGATGCACGGGGCGGGCTCCGCCGGGGATCTCCTCGGGCGCGTGATGCTCGACTTCGTGCACCCGGACTACCACGGGCTCGTCCTGGCAAGGCGCAGGGAAATGACCGAGCGCGGGGTGGAGGTTCCGATGGTCGAGATGCGGTTCCTTAAGATGGACGGGACCCCGGTCGAGGTGGAGGTCCAGACTGTCCCGGTCACGTTTGACGGGGCCCCCTCGACCCAGGTCACCTCGCACGACGTCTCGGAGCGAAAGCAGGCGCAGATCGTCTCGAACCGGCTTGCCGCCATCGTGACCTTCTCGGACGACGCCATCATCGGCAAGAACCTGGACAGCGTCGTGACCAGCTGGAACCGGGGTGCGGAGAAGATCTTCGGATACACGGCCGCCGAGATGGTGGGGTCGTCCATCCAGAGGCTGATCCCGGATGAGCGCATGGGCGAGGAGGAGACCTTCCTCGAGAAGATCAAGCGCGGGGAAAGCATCGAGCACTTCGACACGGTCCGAAGGAGGAAGGACGGGAGGTCGATCAACATCTCGGTCACCGGATCCCCCATCCGCGACGCCCTCGGCAACATCATCGGCATCTCGACCGTGGCCCGGGACACCACGGAGCGCGTGCAGGCCGAGGCCGAGCGCCTGCAGCTCGAGCGCAAGCTCCAGGACACCCAGAAACTGGAGAGCCTCGGGGTCCTGGCCGGGGGCATCGCCCACGACTTCAACAACATCCTGACCGGCATCATGGGCAACGCCAGCATGGCGAGCCTGGACCTTCCCGGCTCCTCTCCCGTCCAGGACAACCTCGCCGCGATCAAGGAGGGTTCCCGGCGGGCGGCCGACCTGTGCAAGCAGATGCTCGCCTACTCGGGCAAGGGGCGCTTCGTCGTGCAGAACCTCTCGCTCAACCGGCTCGTCGAGGAGACGACGCACCTCCTGCAGATCTCGATAAGCAAGAAGGCGGTGCTGCGGTTCAACCTGTACCCGCCCCTGCCCCCGATCATGGCCGACGCCACGCAGATCCGCCAGGTGATCATGAACCTCGTCATCAACGCGTCGGAGGCCATTGGCGAGAAGAGCGGGGTCATCAGCCTGAACACGGGCCTGACACGGGTCGACCACGCCTACCTGGGTGGCACGGTGCTCGCCCCGGAACTGCCCGAGGGCACGTACGTCTACCTGGAGGTGTCGGACTCGGGATGCGGGATGAGCCCGGAGACCCAGGCAAGGATCTTCGACCCGTTCTTCACGACGAAGTTCGCGGGCCGGGGACTGGGCCTTGCGGCGGTCCTCGGCATCGTCCGGGGCCACCGGGGCGCCCTGAAGATCTACTCGGAGGCGGGGCGGGGGACGACCTTCAAGCTGCTCTTTCCCTGCGCGGCCGGCAGCGAGGACCTGATGGCGGCCGACAGCTCGCCGACGGACTCCTGGAGGGGAGAGGGCTGCGTCCTCGTGGTCGACGACGAGGAGTCGGTCCGAAGCGCCGCGGCCATCATGCTGCGCAAGCTCGGCTTCGAGGTTGCGCTCGCGGCCGACGGCCGCGAGGGGGTCAAGGCGTTCCGGGACGAGCCGGAGCGGTTCGCGCTCGTCATCATGGACCTGACGATGCCCCACATGGACGGCGAGACCGCGTTCACGGAATTGCGCCGGATCCGGGGGAACGTGCGCGTCGTGCTGATGAGCGGCTTCAACGAGCAGGAGGCGATCTCGCGCTTCACGGGCAAGGGGCTCGCCAGCTTTCTTCAGAAGCCCTTCGGCTTCGAGGAGCTCAACAGGGTCCTGCAGGCGGTGGTCGGCGGTGCGTCCGGGCCGGCGTGATCCAGGCCGGGCGGGAGCCTCCGGCCCCCGTCCTCACCTTCCGCCCTGGATCTGCGCAAGGATCTGCCGCGTCGTGTCGTTGGCCGGACGTACCTGGAGGTAGGCCTCGATCTGCCTGAACGCCTCGGGCCTGCCGTCGGGCAGGCCGAGGAGCGCGATCGCCAGGTTGAGTCTGATCTCGGCGAAGGCGGGCATCAGGCGAAGCGCCTCCTTGTACTGGTCGACCGCCTCGGCTGAGCGTCCCTCGGCGTTCAGGACGAGTCCCAGGTTGTTGCGCACCTCGGCGTTGCCCGGGTCCAGGCGGATGGCCTCCTCGTACTGGGCGACCGCGTCCGCGAGCCTGTCCGGCGACTCGGAGAAGGCGTCCCCGAGGTAGGCGTGCGCCTCGGGGAGGTCGGGCCGCAGGCGGATCGACTCCCGGTACTGGGCGATCGCATCGACCATGCGGCCGGGCTCCTTCAGGTAGGCGGTCCCCAGGTTGTTGTGCGCCGCGACGAACTCGGGCTGCAGGCGCAGGGCCTCGCGGAATTCCGCGATCGCCTCGTCCGAGCGGCCCTGGAGGGTACCGAGCGCGCTGCCGAGGTTGTTGTGCGCCTCCGCGAAGTCCGGTTTCAGGCGCAGCGCCTCCCGGAACTCGGCGATCGCCCTGTCCATCTCGCCGCGGTCCTCGTAGCACAGGCCGAGGTTATTGTGCGCCTGGGGATAGTCCTTCCTGAGGCGCAGGGCCTCCTGGAAATGTCCGGCGGCCCTCGCCGGGTCGCCGTGCACCCGGTACCAGAGCCCCATGCCGTCGTGGGCCATCCAGCAGTCCGGGTTCACGCGCAGGGTGGCCTCGAAGAGCGTGCGCGGGTCCGAGAAGGTACCGCTCTGCGCGTTCGCAAGGAGGGCAAGTCCGGTCAGGACCGCCGCGACGGCCGCCCACCCCAGGGCCTGGAGCGCGTGGCCCGCCCGTCCGATCAGGATGACCACCCCCGCCGAGAGGGCGGAAAGGATCCCGAGCGCCGCATGGTACTGGAAATGGTCGGCCACGTAGGAGAAAAGGAAGGGGTAGACGTTGAAGAACCCGAGGGCCGGGAAGAGCGTGCCGGCAAAGAGGAGCCACGCGGCCAGGGGACCGCGCGAGCGCCTGCGGGCGAACCACAGGGCCGCGGTCACTGCGGCCGCCGACGCGAGATAGCCGGCCCATCCCGCGGCCTGCACGTGCACGTCCCACCGCGGGTAGATGAGCGCCAGGTGCGCGGGCCACAGGAGCTTCCCGAGGTAGAACCAGAGGACCCTCCCGGCGAGGAGGCACCGCTCGAGGAGGCCGAGGTCGAACGCCGCCCCCTGGGCGCCGCCGATCGTGCGCTCGATCCAGGAGGTGAGGAGCCCGCTCGCGGCCGAGAGCGCGAGCCAGGGAGAGAGGGGAATCACGTCCCGGCGCCAGGAGAGGGCGCCCTTCTCCCACCAGAGGACGACGAGGAGCGCCGCCGGCAGCGTCGCCGTCACGGACTTTGTCAGGAGCGCCATGACGAAGAGCGCGGACGCGAGGCCATAGGCCCGGGCCGCGGCGGGGGTCCCCCGGGCGCGGTCAAAGCGCAGGTAGGCGAGCGCCGAGAGGAGGTAGAAGACGAGGGACAGCGTGTTCTTCTGCTCGGAGATCCAGGCGACCGACTCGACGCAGACCGGGTGGACCGCGAAGAGCAGCCCCGCGAGTCGCGCCCCCGGGACCCTGAGCCGCTGGAGGATGAGGACGAGGAGGATGGCCGACAGCGCGTGCTCGAGCACGTTCGCCAGGTGGTAGCCCAGGGTCGCGTCGCCCCAGAGCGCGTGCTCCACCCAGAACGCGCTGTGGAGGAGAGGATAGTACTGCTGCGTGGCGTGCAGGTCCGTCCAGATGCTCCAGAGGCCCGCGGCCGACTGGAGGCCCGGCCGGGTGACGTGCGCGTCGTCGTCCCAGACCTGGCTGCCGCCGAGCGCGGGCCAGTACACGGCGAGGCAGAGGCCGAGGATCGCGGCCGCCGTCAGCCAGGGGGCTGCCCGGATGGCGGCGGTGGGGCGGGGATCCTCCATCCGGCCAGCCTACCGGGTGCCTTCCCGGGGTTTCAATCCCGGCGTGGGGGCTTTCGCCCGGCCGGGCTCACAGCTCGACCACACCCTTCGGCAGGTCGGGCAGCTCCAGGCTTCGGCGCATCTCCACGACGTACCCGAAATACTTCTCCGGGTGCTCCTGACCGGAGGCCATCCTCTTGAAGGTCGTGCGCCAGAACTCGGTCCACGTGTCGATGGCCGCAGGCGGAGGCAGCTCCCGGGACTCGCGCCTCACCTCGGCCCCGAGGGCGCCCGTAAGGATCCGCCAGTTCCTCGCATCGTCCAGCGTGAGGATATTCCCGTCGGGCTGGATCCGCGTGTCGAGGTTCGTGAGCGCCCACGTGGGGACGACGTCCAGGTCGGCGCACCCCGGGGCCGCGAGGAAAAGGGCGAGGGCGCAGAGGACCAGGCGTTTCATCGGGAATAATGCTAGCCGGCAAATCGGCCGCGCGCGAGCCCGCGCCGGGCGCCGCTAGATCTGCAGCTTGCTCAGGTCGAGGGACGCGATCCCGTCCACGGGCTTCCCGTGGGCGAGCGCGGGTTTGAAGCGGATGCTCCTGACAACGGTGTTCAGGAACGGGTCGTTGACCTTCGTCGCGCACTCGCCGTCGACATAGGCCTCGTCCGCGAGGCCATCCTTGGTGACCTTGGTGAAGAAGGTCTCGTTGTACTTGCCCGCGGCGAGCCGGGTGGGCAGCTCCGCGGGGAGCCTCCCCATGGCCGGCACCGCGGGAAGCGTCTCGTCCCGGTGGGATCCGATGTACTCCATCTTCACGTACTCGAAGGCCTCGTCGCGGGTCAGCTCGACCCGCTTGGAGGAGATGTTGGTCGCGATCTCCTGGCCCCGGTCGTACAGGTGCAGCTGGAAGTCGATCAGCTCGTAGTTGAACGGGAACCCCTCCTCCGTGAAGTGCACGTTGGTCGCGTGGGGGTAGATGGGGTCGAGAGCCTGCGCATAGACGAGGGTCTGGACCATGCCCGGCTTGCTGTCGGGCGTGCGGAACCGGGTCATCGTGACGACATACGGGGCGAAGAGGGTCCTGACGGCGGAGACCGTGAAGTCGATGTCGATGGCGTCGAAGCCCATGGTCGTCAGGCGCCCGGCGGGCTCGCTGGCGTTCTCCGTCTGGGAGAGCGCCGCCCTGGCCACGGCATTGTCCACCTGCTGCATGACCTGCTGGGCCGACAGCCCGTTGAACGAGGTGTTGCTGGCCCCCGAGGGCGCGGGTTGCGCAGATCCGGGAATCGCCTTACCCGGGTGGGTCACGGCGGGAAGCGTCATGGCACCATAGAGGAGGGCCTTGTCCCCGAATTGGTTGTCCGCGGTCGCGAAGGAGGCGGACGGTCCCAGCGCCGCGTTGCCCACCGTGTCGGCCAGGTGCTGGGCGTTGGCGGAGACCGCGAGGAGGTCCGCATTGATCGACGCCGCCTGGGACAGGCCGCGGGTCAGCATGACGCTCGGGTCGTTGTTGTAGGAGTACGCGGGGACCCGCTTGAAGCCCTCGATCTTGGCGGAGATCTCCGTGAGCTTGAGGGTCGGCGTGATCTTGAGGCTCAGAGGGGCCCTCTTTGCGGAAACGACCTCGTCCTTGCCGTTGATGACGATCACCCAGGACGAGCCGATGACGTTGCGGACGGGGTAGAGGCTCTTGTCGAGGTTGACCGAGATGTCGGCGCCCATGAAGAGCGTGTGGGTCTTCGCCTCGCCGACCACGACCGGCTCCATGACGACCGGCGGCTTGTCCTTGGCGTCGCCGAAGGCCGGGGACACCGCGCCGCCAAGCGCCAGGGCGGGGATAAGGACTCGGCACAGGGCTGCGTTCGGAAGGGGATTGAACCTGCGGGGAATTTTCATGCTGAAGCCGGGGTATGGCCCCGAATGTACCTGCTTGCCGCGTGCCAAGCAAACCGTCCCGGGGTTAACTGTCTCACAGCCATGGGGAAGGGGATTCGCAGGGCCTGGGTCGAGCGCATTGCCTGATGAGGGATGGTTGAGGGTGCCCAGGTTCGGGTTCAGCCGGGCTGGGGGAATGGATGTGGGCAACCAGCGGCCGGGTGCGGCCTACTCGATGCCGACGCAGCCCTTCACCGAGTCGAGGATCACCTGGGCGTCGTAGCCGACGCCCTCCTTGAAGACGGTCTCGACCTTGCGGATGTCCTGGATGGACGAGGACGGGTCGCCGGAGACGACGACCAGGTCGGCGATCTTCCCCGTCTCGACGGAGCCGAGGTCCTTGTCGACCCCGAGGAAGCGCGCGCCGTTGAAACTCGCGACGCGGATCGCCTGCACGGGGCTGAAGCCCGCCTCGACCAGGAGCTCCACCTCCCGCAGGCTCCCGAATCCGGCGATGGCGTTGCCGGCACCCGTCGGGTCCGTGCCCGCTACAAGGAGCCCCCCGCGGTCGGAGTACACCTTCTCGAGCCTCATCAGCTTCTCGAAGATGGGTGCATAGCTCGGGCGGCCCTTCGTGTTGTAGCGGGCGAAGCCCGCGAGGTAGTTCTCCCGGGCGGGCTCGGACATCATCTCGAGCTCGCGGGCGCTCAGGAGCGGCCGTCCCGGTACGAAGCCCTCGAACACCGACAGGGTCGAGGTGATCGCGACGTTCTTGCTGATCAGCTTCGATACCAGCGCCGTGAACTCGGGGGAGTCCTCGCTGAGCGCCTGCAGGCTCTGGTCCATCACGGCGGGCTGCGGGATCTCGCCCACCTTCTTGCCCTTGACGAAGTCGGACGAGGCGAAGAACCCGTGCTCCAGGTCGTCGATCCCGAGGTCGGCCGCCTCGCCGTAGGTCAGGGCGCCGATGTGCCCGGTCACCTTCATCCCGCGCTGGTGGGCCGCCGTGATCGCGGCCGCGGCGACGTCCGGCTGGACGTGCATGTAGAGCTTGAGGGACGTGAAGCCCTGGTCGGCCCAGTAGTTGACAAGGTGGACGGCGTCCTCGGGTCCCGAGACCGCGTGCAGCTGGGCGATCGGCGAGGGCGCCCCCTCGATGTAGGGGGCCGTGAGGTGGATCCTCGGCCCGGGCATTTCCCCGGCGTCGATCCGCCGCTTGATCTCCATGTCGGCGTAGGGCTCGATCGAGCCCCCGGTGCGGATCGACGTGATGCCGCAGGCCAGGTAGAGCCGCGGGAACGAGTAGTCCATCTCGTTCGTGTGAAACGGGTGGGACCCCACGCGCACGGCGTAGTACATGTGCTCGTGGAGCATGACGAGGCCCGGGATCACGGTCTTTCCGGTGAGGTCGATCGAGGCCGCGTCCGGCGGCACGGCGACGGCGCCCGTGGCGCCGAGCGCGGCGATCCGGCCGGACCTGATGACGATCGTCTGGTCGGTAAGGGCGGGGGAGCCGAGCCCGTCGATGACCCGGGCATGGAGGAGCGCGACCACGGGGGCGTGGACGGAGATCTCAGGGCGTGCCTCCGCGGCGCGCAGCGCGGCGGCAAGGCCGAGCGAGAGGGCGACGAGCCCGATTGCGGGAATGCGGCTGGGGCGGGGCGAGGGTCGTTTCATCATGGGGAAGGGACGCCTGTGATCTCTCTGGGTTGGGGTTCCGAGGATGCCGGTCGCGGGCGACGGCAGACTGCAGCCGGGCCCCGGGCTTGTCCATCCCCGGATGGGCGGTCCCCCTCCACTTTAGTGCTGCGTTCCGGCGCGCCGCGGACACAATCGCCCCCATGCCGGCGATCGTGAGTGATGGCGCCCGAAAGCCGCGGCCGAGGCGGATCCTGAGCCTTGACGGCGGGGGGATTCGTGGTGCCTTCGCGCTCGAGGTCCTCGCGCGGGTCGAGGCGCTCTTCAGGGGTCACCTCGACCGCCACGACCTGGTCCTTGCCGACGAATTCGACCTGATCGCGGGGACCGGCACGGGCGCGATCCTGGCCGCCCTGCTCTCCTGGGGGCTTTCCGTGGGGCAGATTGAGCAGCTCCTCGCGGCGGAGTCCAAGCGCATGGCGGTGAAGCCCTCCTGGTCGGAGAAGTGGAGGAACCGGTACGTCGCGAAGTTTGTCACCGAGTCGCTCAGGCGCTTCTTCTCCGAGGACGGCAAGGGCAGGGAGCCGGCGATCGTCGGCACCCGGCGGCTTCGGACGCTCCTCCTCTTGGTCCTGCGCAATGCGTCCACCGGGGCGCCGTGGCTCGTCTCGAACAACCGCAGGCTGCCCAACCCGGGCCTGGCCATTCCCCTCTGGAGCCTTGCGCGGGCGAGCGCCGAGGCGCCGGCCGCCTTTCCCCCCGAGCGGATTCCCCTCGCCGGCGGGGACGTCATCCTGGCCGATGGCGGACCGACGCCCTACGGAAATCCGGCGCTTGCGGCCTTCCTCATGGCGACGCTGCCCGGGTACGGCCTCGGCTGGGAAACCGGCGTGGACAAGCTCCACGTCGTTTCGGTGGGCTGCGGCGGCCTGCCGGAAGCCCACGGAAAAGCCGCGGCGGCGCACCCCGAACCAAACGAGGCGGCGCTCGTGCATTCCGTCTCGGTGGAGCAGGACCTCTTCTGCCGGGTGCTCGGGCACTGCCGGTGGGGAGAGCCGATCGACTTCGAGATCGGCGCCCTTACCAAGGAGGAGGGCCGGCTCCTTCCCCTTTCCGAGAGGAAGTTCAGCTACGTGCGCTACGACCACGCCTTCACGGCGCCGGAGGCGAAGCGCATCGGGGCCGCGGCGGCCGGCGGCGCGCGGATCCAGCTCCTTCGGGAGCTCGGCAGGGAGTTCGCCCAGAGAAGCATTGTGCCGTGGCACATGGGCCTTCCGGCGACCCCCCACGCCACCCGCTGAACGTTATCCGAGGAAACGGGTTGCCACCGGTTGGGGCGTGGTCGAGTCTCGCCCGACCAGGCAAAATCCATGTCGGCATCCCCTTCAAGCGCGGGCCGGGTTGACCTTGGCGCCGACCCCCACGAATTCCTTCCCCCGGTGGTCATCCTGGCGGGCGGAGCGGACGGCGAGGGAATCGCCTCCATTGCGGCGGCTCGGGCCCTTTTCCTCGAGGCCTTCCGCAACTTCACGGGCACCCTGATCTCCGGCGGAACGCACTCGGGCATCGCGGGGATCGTCGGGGAGCTCGCGGCCGCCTACCCGGCGATCACCTCGGTCGGCTACCTCCCGCGCGACCTTCCGGGCAACGCCCGGCGCGACGAGCGCTACACGAGGTTTCGCACGACCCCGACGGCGGCCTTCACGATCGCCGAGCCGATGCAGTCGTGGGCGGACCTGCTCGCCGGCGGCATCCTGCCCGCCGACGTCTCCCTCCTCGGATGGGGCGGCGGGAAGATCGCGGCCCAGGAGTACCGGCTTGCGCTCGCGCTCGGGGCCCGCGTCGGTCTGGTCGAGGTGAGCGGTCGCTCCGCCGGCGAGATCCTGTCGGACCCGGAGTGGGCCGGGGTCCACAACCTTCACCGCCTGCCGGCCGAGGCCGGCGCGATCCGCGCCTTCATCATGGCCGGTCCCCGGCCCCCGGGAAAGACGGTGGCGCAACCATGAGCGGAACCCACGCGCAGCCGGTGCACCACGAGCGGCCCCGGTACCAATGGTGGGTCTACATGGGGATCGGGCTTGGGGCCGTCGTGCTCGGCCTGTGGGGCTACTGGCGCCCTGAGTTCGAGCTGGCCGAGCGAAACGCGGGCACAGGGCCCTTGCCCCTCCTTGCGGTCATCAGCTCCGTCGCGTACGACACGCTGCTCCTCTTCGTCCTGCACCCTGCGCATGTGGAGGGCGCGTTCGGATGGAGGATCGAGTGGGCAAAGTGGCTGGCGGCGACCCTCTCCCTGTGGACCGTGACCGGCGCCCTGCGCAGGGTGTACGCCATGGAGCTGAGGCATTTCCGGCTCGGGTTCAGCAGGGACCACGTGGTCGTCTGCGGCGCGGGTTGGCGCGGCCTGCCGCTTGCGGTCGACTTCGCCAGGTCCGAGGCCGCGGGCGGGTCCCGGGACGTGGCCGAGAGGGTCATCGTCATCGAGAAGGACCCGGGCGCCCATGGGATCGCCGTGTGCGAGAAGCTGGGCATCCCCTACCTGGTCGCGGACGCCTCGGATCCCGGCGTCCTCAAGAGGGCGGGGGTCCAGAGGGCCCGGATCCTCGTCGCCGCATGCGCCGAGGACGGGACGAACCTGGAGGTCGCCATCCACGCGGGGCACCTCGCGCGCGCGCTCCGGCCAAAGGGGGCGCCGCTGCGGTGCTTCCTGCACATCGCGAACCTGGACCTGCGGACGGCGGTTCGGCGGCGCAGCTTCCTGTCGGCCGCCGACGGGCGGATGGAGATCTCGACCTTCGGATTCGACGTCTATGAGAACAGCGCGAGGCTCCTCTTTGACGAGCACCCGCTCGACTGGAAGCCCATCATGGCCGACAGCCCGGTGCAGGTCCACCTGCTGGTCATCGGCCTCGGGGAGATGGGCGAGAACGTCCTGATCCAGGCGGCGAGGATCGGGCAGTTCGCGAACGGCAGGAAGGTCCGGGTCACGGTCGTCGACCGGGCGGCCTCCGCCCGCGCGGCCGACCTGAAGGAGCGCTACCCCCAGCTTGACCAGGTCTGCGACCTCGACTTCAAGGCCCTGGAGGCGAGGGATCCCGCCGTCTCCGCCCTGGCGGCCCACATCACCGCGGACCCGGCCAACCTCCTGACATGCGCCATCTGCCTGCCCGACGGGGCGCTCAACCTGGCGCTCGCCCTGAAGCTCGCGGATGAAAGGGCATTTCGCGAGTCGTGCAGCCCCATCAGGGTCAGGGTGCCGACGCGCTCGGGACTTACGCTCCTCCTCTCGGAGGACCGGCAGGATGCGCTGTTCTGCGACCGGATCAGCCCCTTCGGGATGCGCGAGGACGTCTGCAACAGGCGCACGCTCGAGGAGCCGCAGATGGAGGCCATCGCGCGCGCCTTCCACGAGGACTACGTGAGGCGCGAAACATCCAAGTCCCCGGCCCCCGCGGGCAATACCTCGCTGGTCCCGTGGGAGGAGCTGCCGGATGACCTTAAGCGGTCGAACTACCACGCCGCCGACCATGCGGAGGTCAAGATCCGCGCGGTGGGGCTGCGTGTCGCCAATTCCCCGCAGGGCGTTGAGCCGGTCACCGCGTTCACGCCCGAGGAGATCGAGGTCCTCTCGCGGATGGAGCACCACCGGTTCTGCGCGGAGCGCCTCCTCGGGGGATGGCGCTACGACACGAGCGGCAAGGATCCCGTGAACAAGACGAACCCGACGCTCGTGCCGTGGGCGGCCCTCAGCGAGGGCGAGCGAGACAAGGACCGCGAGCAGGTGCGCGAGATCCCGCAGATCTTCGCAAGCGCCGGCCGCGTGGTCTGCCGGTAGCCCGCAGGGGGCCTCAGCCGACCTTCACCCAGGCGCCCTCGCGGGAGGCCCTGTACATGGCCTCCATGACCACGACGCGCGCCGCCGCCTCCACGGGGCTCACGAGCGGCTGGTCGCGGGAACCCGCGAGCGCCGCGAGGAACTGGTTCATGGGAGGCATCGGGGCAGGCGGGAGGTCGAGGTAGGGCTCGTTGCTCTTCGCCCCGGCCTTCGCGCTATTATAATGGAGGTGGTCGTTGATGACCACGGCGTGGCCCTCGGTGCCGCTGATGAGAAGCTTCACCGGGTCCTCGATGTCGACCCAGCCGGCGGCGAGGGTCCCGATGGTCCCGTTCCCGAACTTGATCAGGGCCTCCCCGGTCTCGTCGCAGTCGCCGTAGTTGCCCGTCACGGGCTTTATCACGGCTGCCACGGACTGCGGGTTGTCCAGGATCCACGTCAGGATGTCCAGCTTGTGGGTGCCCAGGTCCCCGAAGGCGCCGACGCCCGAGATCTTCGGGTCGGCCATCCAGCGGTAGTCGGTGTCAAACCACCGGCCGAGGGAGCCGTTGTGGCAGTTCGATCCGCGCACGCGCGTGATCGTCCCGAAATGCCCCTTGGCGATCTCCTGCCTCAGGAAGATGTGCTTGGGGTCCGTCCGCATGAAGTAGCCGGTCGTGAAGATGAGCCGCGCCTGCGCTATCGCGGCGGCCATCTCCAGGCTCTCCGCCCCCGTGATGCCCATGGGCTTCTCGACGAACATGTGCTTGCCCGCCCCTGCCGCGGCCATCACGAGGTCGTGGTGGCGGTTGGTCTCGGAGCAGATGACGACCGCCGCGACCTGCGGGTCGGACCAGATGTCCCCCGGGTCGGCGACGACCCGGGCCCCGAGCTCGGCCGCGGCCTTCGCCGCCCGGGCCGGGTCGTGGTCCCAGACGGACTTCACGGTGACGCCGGGGCTCGACTTGAGGACCTTGATGTAGCTCGGGGTGTGGATGTGCGCCGCCCCGACCAGCGCGAGGGTGATCACTCCGCCCGTCTGGGCCCTTAGGACGGAGGGAAGCGCGGCGGCGATGGCGGCGGCGCCGGCCGTTGAGATGAATTCGCGGCGGGTGAGGTCAGGGTTCGTGGGCATGGGGGTTCGGGGCTAGGTGCGCTGCGAGGGGAA
>Ga0265338_10001924_pt1 | contig 32403 bp, 15 predicted proteins | sample 42126metaG_FD_193579 | JGI IMG/M metagenome (GOLD analysis project Ga0265338, IMG submission 193579) | Rhizosphere microbial communities from Carex aquatilis grown in University of Washington, Seatle, WA, United States - 4-21-26 metaG | ecosystem: Host-associated > Plants > Roots > Rhizosphere...
CATACCCAATGGCACCGCTGTTGTTGGTATTGCTCAAACGCTCGTTCCATACGAGACTGACTCCCCCTGCCTGCGACACTTCAAGCTGTTGATTTGGCCCCGTCGTCCCGATGCCGACGTTGCCGCCCGATGAATTGAGGACGAGGTTCTTATAGGCAACGCCACTCTGAGCCGACTGGATGAACCCATAATTGCCTGTGGTGTTGTACCCGAGCGTCAGGTGCATTCTTGGATCGCTGGAACCTGCGATATCAAATTGTGCGTTTGTTTCTGCCGCATTATCCGCGACGATATCCAACTTCGATCCCGGCGTCGTCGTGCCGATGCCGATGTTGCCGGAGGAAGTGATGACCTCTTTGGGTGTAAGACTCGCCCCTGTGAGGAACGCGAGATTCCCCGAGGTAGAAAAGTTGGCAATGTTAAGCGAGCTTGCGCCGCCGCTGCCGGTATTGGCGCTGCTATTGGCATACACGTCGCCGGTTATCGTCCCGCCGTCAGTGGTAAGCGCAAGTCCTGTCCCCGCGCTCGAGCCCGAGTTGTAGTTGGTGATGTATTGGGTCGTATAGGTGTTTTGGTCTTTGGATAGGACAAGCTGAGCCAGCGGCGTCGTCGTCCCGATGCCGACATTGCCGGCACCGGTGATAAAGAGCCGGGTCGTATCGTTAGTCGCGAGCGCGAGCGGATTGTTGCTCGCGTTGTCGATGACAACGGTGCTGCTGGCACCGTAGGTAGTGTTACCGGAGGACACGATGGAAAACGCCGCGATATTACCCACATCGTTCACAGCTTGATAACTTGGACCGAAGGCTGAACTGTTGCTCGTACCGGTAATGCGCACAAGGCCACGCGCGTCGCCCGTAGTGTAGAGATCGAGCAGTTTGCCCGGACTCGTGGTGCCAATCCCCACATTGCCGGAGGAATCGATAACCATCCTGTCGGAATTGCCGGTGCGTAGATACAATTTCCCGTTTGGAGAATTAAGAAATGTCTCCAGCCCTGTCCCGAGGAGCGAGTAGTTGGCTACTGCGACCGCCTTAGAGGTCGTCGCGAAGTTTATGCCGGTGAATGCGGACGATTCCGCCAACGTACCGACGTTCATGTATACCGTCCCGGTATCCAAGAGTGACAACCGTGTAGCCGGGCTCGTCGTGCCGATGCCGACGTTGCCGTTGCCGAGCACGGTGAAGAGCGAGGCGTTGGTCGTTGATGCGACGCTTAAGAGCGGGATTAGGCCGCTTTGCTGCGAGGGGGTTGAGATAGCGAGCTGGCCCCACGGCGAGCTGGTGCCGATGCCGACGTTGCCCGTGTTGGTGACGGTAAAGAAGTCGACGGCGCTTGAGCCGCTAGCCGATGTTGACGAAGCGATGTCAAAGAGGTTGGCGAAGGTGCTGCCGTAGTAATTGGAGGCGGCCAAGAGGCTGCCCGGCGAGGAGGTGCCCACGCCTACCCCGCCGCCCATAAAGTTGGCGACGGTGGGATTGCTTTGCGTCGACGAGGCGACGTATGCAGAGATCGTGCCGCGCGAGAAGATACCCGAGATGCCGACCGAGAGGCCACCCTGCGCGTAGAGGTCGCCGCCGATTATTGCGCTATTGTCGATGTTAATGTCGCTTGTATTTATGTTGCCTATCGAGGCGAGCGGCGCCTGGATGCCGTTGAGGTCAAATACCTGGAAGCCGCCCGTGGTGGTGTTTTCCGCCACGTACGCGTACTTGCCCGCTATGGCGGCACGCGCATTGACGATGGCGTTGGTATTGATGGCGCCCGTCGACGCCGGTGCCGCGGGGTTGGATATGTCGACCACCTCAAAGCCGCTGGATGTGCTGCCGCTCTCGGCGATGTAGGCGTACCTGCCGGCTATGGTGATGCCGTCGACCGCCACTGCGCTCGCCGTCGTGTAGGTGCCGACGAGCGCAGGCGACGCCGGGTTGGATACGTTGAGTATGGTCATCGCGGTAGTGTCGCCTATGTAGGCGTACTTGCCCGAGACGACTATCGATTTGACGAGCGCGTCGGCATACGTACCCACAAGCGACGGGGCGGCGGGGTTGCTGACATCGTATATATTGAGCGCTCCCCCGACACCCTGCGACCCCCAGTAGAGGTACTTGCCCGACACGAAGACGCTGGTAAAAGACGCGGTGCCGGTGGTAACTACTCCCAGAATTCCTACCACTGCCGGAGAGGACGGATTTGAGACGTCTATTATACTCAATCTCTGAGTAAATCCCGTGCGAGAGGCCGCCACGTACGCGTACTTGCCCGATACATAAAGGCTGAAGGGGGTATAAGATGCGCCGACGCTTGCGCTCCCGACCACAACCGGCGCGGCCGGGTTGGACACGTCAACGACAAGCAGGTTGGAGCCGTTGCCCACATAGGCGTACTTGCCCGAGACGAAGATATCGTCAGTGCCGTTGCCTATATCGTTGTCGCTCACCGAAACCGGCGCGGCGGGGTTGGAGATGTCGAATATTTGGAGATTGTGCAAACTATTCGACTCCCCGACGTAGGCGTACCGGCCTGACACAAAGACCGCCGTGCCCACCGCCGCGAGGTTCGTGCTGCTCGCGACGACCGGGTTGCCCGCCGTCTGCCAGAGATTGCCGCCCGCGAGCGCCAAAAGCTGGGTCGGGGTCGAGGAGCCGATGCCGACGTTGCCCAATTGATTGATGACAAAGTCGGTGCGCGTGGATGAGCCCACTGCAAATTCTGGCACGCCGGCAGCGAGGTTTGAGGTGTCGACACTGAAGCGCGCCCAGGGTGAAGTGGTGGCCACGCCGAGATTACCGGTCGACACCGTGCTGCCCGTGCCGGTGTTGAGCGTGCCATACAAAATATTTTGGATATCGAGTTGGCCGTTCTGGGTCGCGGACGGGAAGGAAATGTTGTAGCCGATGGCGACGTTGTTGCTGCCGCTGGTGAGGTTGGAGTTGGCTCCGGTAGACCACGAGCCAAGCAGCGTGTTGTTGGCGCCCGAGGTAAGCAGGTTGCCCGCGTTAAGGCCGAGCAAAGTGTTGTTGGTGGCGTTGGCGTTGTAGGCGGTCGGGCCCGCATTGCCCACATAAACGCTGCCCAGAGTCGAGCTGGCGTAGAGCACCGTGTTGCCTGCTTGTTTGTAAGAGCCGTATTGGTCGACAGTGACGCTGCCAAAGTAGCCCGTGCCCGACACGGTGAGCGCGGTTGATGACGCATACGGGAATATATTTGCCGTGGCAGCGGTCGAGGTGATGGCGCCTGCGATATTAAGCGTGGAAGTCGCGGTTATCGCCCCGCCGAAAAAGCTCGAGCCCGACACATATGCATTGCCCTGCACCGCCAAGGCCGAGGTTGGCGTCGTAGTGCCGATGCCGACGTTGCCCGTGTTGGTAATGGTAAAGAAGTCCGTCGCGGTAGAGCCGCTGGCAGAAGTTGACGAAGCAATGTCAAACAGGTTTGCGAAGGTGCTGCCGTAGTAATTGGAGGCGGCCAAGAGGCTGCCCGGCGAGGAGGTGCCCACGCCTACCCCGCCGCCCATAAAGTTGGCGACCGTGGGGTTGATTTGCGTGCTCGACGCGACGTACGCGCTTATCGTGCCGCGGCTGAATATGCCCGAGATGCCGACATTCAATCCGCCCTGCGCGTAGAGGTCGCCGCCGAAGATGCCAGAGTTGTCGACATTGAGGTCGGTGGTATTGAGGTTGCCGATAGTGGCGAGAGGCAATGAAGCGCCGTTGGCGTCGAGCACCTGCAAGCCGCCGGTGGTGCCTGCTTCGGCGACATATACATACTTGCCCGAGACAAATACTTTGTTGGCGTTGTTGGCGGTTGTAACAGTGCCCACAGCCGCCGGTGAAGCGGGGTTGGTGATGTCGACCACCTGCACGCCGCCGGTAGTACCCGCCTCGGCCAAGTACGCATAATTACCTGCCACTTTGACGCCAAGGACCGCATTGGTGGTGTTAAAGGTCGCCTTTTGTACCGGCGAGACGGGGTTGGAAATGTCTACTATCTCAAGGCCGCCGGTCGCGCTGTTTTCGGCGAGGTAGGCGTAGCGGCCGGAGACGTAGATGCCCTTTGCCGCGCTGGTCGTGTTGTACGTAGCGACGAGCGAGGGAGACACAGGATTGGAAACGTCGTAGATGACCAAGCCGCCGGTGCCCGCTGAAGTGGTGACGTATGCATAGTTGCCCGACACATAGACGCCGGTGACCGCCCGGTTGCTGCCCGCGATCGACGCAGTGCTGACAGCGTTCACAACTCCCGGATTAGAGATATCGAGGATGACAAACTTTGGAGCGGCGTTCAAGATCTGGTTAGCCGCAACGTACGCGTACTTGCCCGATAGATACAGCGAGTTGTAGGCGATCCCGCTGGACTGAGCGAGGATTGCCGTTGGGGCGCTCGGATTGGAGATGTTATAGACCTGCAAGCCTCTGTTTGCGATGAAGGCGTATTTGCCGGATACGACGATGGATGCGGCGCTAGCGTCGTTGAGCGTTGCCGAGCCGACCTTCAGCGGAGCCGCCGGATTCTGCACATCGTAGATAACAAGCCCGTTGGTGGTGCCCGCCTCGGCAAGGTATGCATAGCGGCCCGAGACAAAGACGTCATTGACATTGTTATCGGTATTCGTCGAGCTCGCGACGACCGGGTTGCCCGCCGTCTGCCAGAGGTTGCCTCCGGCGAGCGCCAAAAGCTGGGTCGGGGTCGAGGAGCCAATGCCGACGTTGCCGCCAAAGAACGACGAGCCACCCACGTTGAGGTTGCTTGAGATGGTCGTAGATCCGGTCACTGCGAGCGCGGTTGAGGTTGCGGCGGCGAGCGTTGTGCCTCCCGAAACCGCTAACGTGCCGGTCGCCGTGATGTTGGCCGCGGTTAAGTTGCCCGATAGGTAGCCGTTGCCTTGGACCGAGAAGAGCGCGAAGGGCGAAGTGGTGCCAATCCCCACATTGCCGGTGTTGGTGACGGTAAAGAAGTCGACGGCGCTTGAGCCGTTGGCTGCAGTCGACGAAGCGATATCAAAGAGGTTTGCGAAGGTGCTGCCGTAGTAATTGGAGGCCGCAAGCAGGCTGCCGGGAGAAGAAGTGCCGATACCTACCCCGCCGCCCATAAAGTTGGCGACCGTGGGGTTGGCCTGCGTCGAGCTGGCGACATAGGCTGAGATAGTGCCACGGCTCATGATGCCCGAGATGCCGACGCTTAAGCCCCCGCCCGCGTAGAGGTCGCCGCCGAAGTTTGCGGAGTTGTCGACGGTGAGATTAGTCGTATTCACATTGCCGATGGAGGCGAGCGGCACCGAAATGCCGCTGGCATCCAGGACTTGGAATCCGCTCGTCGTGCCGGCTTCGGCGACGTACACGTACTTCCCGGAGATCGAAAGGTTGTTGGCATTATTTGCCGTCGTGAAGGTACCAACTGCGACCGGGTTTGCCGCATTGGACACATCGACAACCTGCACGCCGCCGGTCGTGCCGGCTTCGGCGAGGTACGCATAATTACCTGCCACTTTGACGCCAAGGACCGCGTTGGTGGTGTTGAAGGTCGCAACTGCCGCGGGAATCGACGCCGGATTGGAGATGTCGAGTATTTGCAGGCCGCCGGTCGCCGACGTTTCGCCGAGGTATGCGTAGCGGCCGGAGACGTAGACACTATTTATGCTCCCGGTCGTAAGCGAGCCGACGAGCGAAGGCGCCGCAGAGTTTGAAATATCATATATCCAGAGTTTGTTGCCGCCCGAGCTGCCGTTACCATCCAATCCTGCTATGTAGGCATAGCGGCCGTTGACATAGATATCCTGGGCCTTACGTTGGGTAGAAAATGAGACCGAGCTCACCAGCGTGGGAGCGGCGGGGTTAGATATGTCGTAGACTCTGAAGCCGCCGATGCTAGGCCCGTTAAAAGAAACATAGGCGAACTTTCCAGAAAGAGCGATTCCCGTCACCCCGTTCGTGCCGCCCAGCGCGAGCGAGCCAGCCAAGACCGGAGAGGACGGATTGGAGATATCGACGATCTCCAGCCTGCCGTTACCCAGGTATGCGTACTTGCCGGATACGGCGACGGCTGCGGTGCTGCCGCCGACGGTGGTATACGTCCCCACCTTAGCCGGCGCGGCGGGGTTGGAAATATCCATGATGACGAGACCATTGGTAGTATTGTTTTCTCCAAGGTAGGCGTAGCGGCCGGAAGTAAAGACTGCACTGACATTGTTGTCGGTGTTCGTGCTGCTCGCGACGACCGGGTTACCCGCCGTCTGCCAGAGGTTGCCTCCGGCGAGCGCCAAAAGCTGGGTCGGGGTCGAGGAGCCGATGCCGACGTTGCCCGCAAAGTATGCATTGCCGGTGGTTGTTGAGTTGCCGCTAATAGTGAGCCCGCCGGTCGCGGTGCCGTTGCCAATAGTTGATGAAGCAAACGCCGTGAGCCCGCCGTTAAACTGCGTGAGCGTTGAGGTTGCATTGCCTATAACTTGGAATGGATACGCTGATGCTAAACCGGCGGGCGTGATAAAGTCAGTCCCTGCGATTGCTGCGATGACTGCCCCACCAGTTGTGGTTTTCAAAATATTTCCTGACGAAATTGACGAGATAGCGAAGTTGGTTGAAGTCGCTTGCTGCAGCGATGTGTTGCCGAGCACCGTCAAAGCGCCATTGGCGTTAAGCGAGCCGCCAACATTTAATATAGAAGAGATAGTTGAGGAGCCCGTGACTGCAAGCGCCGTTGATGTCGCGCCTGTAGCAGTGAGGCCGCCGTTGAAGGCGATTTGGGTTGAAGTCGCGTTGCTTGGAAACGGATAAGCAAAGGTGGTTGCCGCAGTGAGGTAGTCGGTGCCCGGCACCGCGGCAACAATGGTGCCATTTGCATTTGTTTTAAGGAGCGACGAGTTGAGTTGGTAGAGAGTCGTTGAGCCAATATTGCTGACCGAGAAGAGCGTCGAGGTGGCGGAGGCAGTCGACGAGCCAATCGCAAACAGCACGCCGTTGGTGTCGCCGTTGTTGGCCTGGATGGAGAAGTCGGCAAACGGCGAGGTCGTGCCAAAGCCTGCTTGCTGCGTGTTAAGAATGGTGAGCTTTGAATTGTCGGCCGGGCCCACCATCACCGAGTGGTCGATGTTGTTTGTTATCGCATAACCAAACGCGCCCGCCTGCACGCCGGAGACGTTGTTGCTGGCGCCAAACGCGAGCGAGGTGTTGTTGCTTGCCGTGTTTTGCGATCCAAACGCCGATGAAAGATAGCCCGTCGCGGTGTTGCTAAAGCCGAAGGCGCTGTTGTAAGTGCCGCTCGAGGCGTTGTTGTTAAGGCCGAACGCTGAGCTGTTGCCGCCGCTTGCAGTGTTAAAAAATCCGGCCGCGACGTTGTTGCCCGCCACGTCGGCGACGGCAAACGTTTGGCCATTGGCGGTAATGGCGTTAGTGGTACCCGACAGCGCGAGCGTGCCCACCACATTGAGGCCCGAGCTAAAGGTAGATGAGGCGGTCGAGTAGAGCCCGCCGGTAAACCCGATGAGCGTCGAAGTTGAGTTGGCCGCACTGCCGAAGGCGCTCGTGGGCGTAAAGGGGAACGCCGCCGCGATGCTGCTTGCGACGCCGGCAGGCGTGGTGTAGTCGGTGCCGGCTACTGCGGCAACCACTTGCCCAGTAGCATTGGTTTTAAGCAATGTTGCGAGCGCGCTTGAAATGGTGAGATTGGTGGTGGATGCGACCGATGCAAAAAAGTTCGTTGAGGTCGCGTTGGTAAGCAAAGTCGAACCAAACAATGTCGTGGATGCAAGAAGATTTGAGGCAAGCGAAGTAAAGCCGCTGCTTATAGTGGTGCTGCCGTTTACGGTAAGAGGCGCGCCGAGCGTTGTGGTGCCAAGTATGGAAAGGCCGCCGCGACTGTTTATGCCGCCGATACCTACGTCGAGTCCGCCACCCACGTACGTGTCGCCGCCAATGTTGAGGTTGTCGGAAATATCGGCGACGTTGGCCGCGATAGCGCCAATGTTGGCTGCCGGGGTCGATAGCCCGTTGATGTCGACGATGTCGAGCCCCGCAGCGCCATTAGCAACGTATGCATACTTGCCCGAAATATATATGCTGTTGGGCGTGCCGCTTGAAGTGAGGTTGCCTACCAGCACGGGGTTAGTGCTTGAGCTTATATCAACCACCACCGACTTGCCCGTGGTGTCGGAAAGGTACGCATATCCGCCCGCAGCCTGCACCGAGTTGAAGTGGCCGGCGTATGTGGCCGTACGCGCAGGGCTCGCGGGGTTGCTGATGTCGAGCGTGTAGAGGCCGTTGTCTTCATCGGCGACATAAAGATTTTTACCCGACACGTAGAGCCCCGCCGGCGAAATGACGCTGGTGTTGTACGTGGCTATCCTTACCGGATTGGTTGGGTTCGAAATGTCGACCGCGTACACGGCAGGCGCAAAGTCGGCGATGTAAAGATATTTACCCTGCACTGCAAGCGCCGTGGGGAACGGCGAGGCGACGCTTCCCGCCAAGGTAGGCGCGGCCGGATTGCTGACATCAATGACGCGCACCTCCGCGTTGGCGTAGTCGGTTATGTAAACGTATTTGCCGGAGAGCGCTATCGCGCCCGAGCCGCCGCTGAGCGCAAATGATCCGACTTTTGCCGGCAATGAAGTATTGCTGACATCAAAGATAACCAGGCCCGCGGTTTGGTCGGCTACATATGCATAGCGGCCCGCCACCACTACCGCGCTTGCTTTGGGGCTGCCAGTGTAAGAATTGTTAGAACCCACTACGCTCGGCTGCGCCGGATTGGTAACATCGAGTATGCGCAGGCCGCCTTCGTAGTCGGCGGTGTACGCATAGTGGCCCGCAACGTAGGTGTTGTAGGTGTGCGTGCTGCCGCCCTCGGGGACGTTGACAGCAAGAGCGCCCGCGTTTCCCGCAGTGTGCGTTATATTGCCGCCCGCAACAGCCAAGCGCGCGGTCGGAGTCGACGTGCCGATGCCGACATTGCCGGCCAGAGTGGTAACGAGCGTGGTGTCGTTTACCGCGAGCGTCCCCGTAGCCGTAATGTTTGCAGCCGTAAGATTACCGGAGAACAATCCGCTCCCTTGCACCGACAATTGGACAAACGGCGATGTGGTGCCGATGCCGAAGTTCCCGGCTGCAGTAAATACTGACGAGAGAGCGTTGGCAGTGTTGTAGATATCCACTATGTTTGCGGTTTGTCCCGATGCCGGTACCAAAGCAAGCGTCGTAGTGGCTGCGCTGCCGGAGAGTATTGAAAACTTTGCATACGGAGTGGAAGTAGCGCCGACGGATACAAGGTCTGTGGATGTCGCAAGCGTTACGAGCCCTGCGTTGTTAGTGGTCCAGCCGCCGGCAGACGACGTGTTGGCTGTGGGCAGCACGCCGCAGACAATGTTGCCTTGCGAGTCTGTTTGCAAAGCTTGGTTGCCAGCGCACGAGGTGGTGTTGCTGATGGTAAGCACGGAAGAGAACCTCCCAGTGCCGGTAACGTCGAGCGTTTTTTGCGGAGTCGAGTTGCCAATACCCACGCTGCCGTTTTGAAGCACGAACAAAGAGTTGGCTACCGCGAGCCCGCCTGCAAGAGTGGAAGTCGCGGTGCTGGTGGTTGCGGTGAGCGCGCCCACATAGAGCGGGCCGGAAGACGTGGCCGTTATTTTGGTGCCGTCAAAATACAGCAGTGAGTTGAGGGGGAAAGAGGTGTTGCCGGTGCCGCCGTTGCCGACACTGAGCGCAGTGCCAAGCGTAAGCGCGCCGACGGTTGCCGTTGAGTAGGTGGGGGTAGTGGAAGCGGTAAACACCCCGGTCGACGGGTTGTAAGTCAAAAAGCCGTTGGCTGAAGAAAGCGATGAGGAAGAAATTTTATTTTGGAACGTGGCAAAATCGGCAGCGGCGAGTTTGCCGTTTGCAGTGAGCGACGCGAACGGCAGATTAAAGGTTTGCGTATCGCCGCTCGCGGTTATGGTAAAGTCGGTGCCGCTCGTGGATGTTGCGAGCGTTTGCGTGCCGCCGGTTTGCGTCTCCCCCGCGGGACCGATAGCGGTGATGCCCGAGCCGTTGGTGGCCAAAGTCGTGCCGTCGAAGGTGAGGCCGCTTCCTACCACTACCGATTTAATTGCACCAGTGCCGTTGCCCGCCAATATGCCGCCGAGCGGCGTAGATGAACCGGTGCCGCCATTTGATACCGAAAGCGCGTTGGTGAGGTTGAGCGTGTTGATAGTCGATGACCCGGTGACCGCAAGCGCTGTTGATGTCGCTCCTACAAATGTTGCGCCGCCGTTGAACGCAAGCTGCGTAGTGGTTGCATTACCGATAAACGGATATGAGAATGAAGAAAGATTGAGCGTACTGCCGAGAGAGACACTTCCGCCGCCCGTAAGCCCGCCGCTAGTGTTGATGGTGACCGACGAATTGGCGAGGCCGGAATTATTTAACGTACCCGTGAGCGTCGGCGTGAAGGTAAACGTGCCCGAAGAATTGATAATAGTTTGGCCCAAGGTGAGGCCGTTGAATGAAAGCGCTGTCGAAGTTGCAAGTGTGATAGCCCCGCCCGTAGTGGTGATGCCGCCGGCCGATACTGAAGTAATGCCGGATGAGGGAGTGAGGTAGTCGGTGCCGGCTACCGCCGCGATGATAGCGCCGCCGGTGGTGGTTTTGAGAATATTACCGCTTGAGATACCCGATAGAGCAAGCGAAGTTGAGGTCGCCTGCTGCAAGCTCGTGTTTCCAAGCACCGTCAGCGCGCCGTTGGCGTTGAGCGCGCCGCCGATGTTGAGCAGCGATGCAAGCGTGGTCGAGCCGGTCACCAGCAAGTTGGTCGACGTAGCCGGGCCGTTGATGGTAAGACCGAGCGTGCCGTTCCCTATCGTGCTTGATGCATACGCGGTGAGGCCGCCGTTAAACTGCGTGAGCGTGCTAGTCGCATTGCCTGCGAGTGCGAATGGATATCCGGCGATGTTCGGCGTGCCCGTGAGCTGGCTGTATGGGAACGAAAGATTGTTGAGCGTGATGATTGAGTTGATTGAGCTGGTGGCTGCGAGGTCGGTGATAAAGCGCGGATCAAAGAGTGAGTTGAAGGTCGTGGTATAGACGCCGTTAGTAACGGTGTCTGCGTTACCGGTGAGGTTACCCGTTACGTTGCCCACCACCCCACCATTGGCTTCAAGCAAGCCTCCGACGTTTAATATCGAAGAAATAGTTGATGACCCGGTGACTGCAAGCGCTGTTGATGTCGCTCCTACAAACGTTGCGCCGCCGTTGAAGGTCTGCAGCTGCGAGAAAGTGTTTGCGGTCGTCGTGGCAAAGGCGGTCGAAAGCGTTACGGCGCCCGTCGAGCCTGAAGTCTGGAGAGGATACGTCGCTGCGAGAGAAAGCACGCCGGTGTTGGTGATAATGCCGGTCGAAGGCACGTAGCTGATTCCCGTGCCGCCGCTGAGGCTCGTTGAAGATATTTTATTTTGGAACGTGGCAAAGTCGGCCGACGCAAGCAGGCCGCGCGCGCTCAGGGACGCGGTCGGCAGATTGTACGTAACGACGTTGCCGCTCGCGGTGATGGTAAAGTCGGTGCCCGTGGTTGATGTTGCCAACGTTATCGCCGGGCCGGTCTGGAGCTGGCCGGCAGGACCGACAGAAGTAACTGCCGAGGTAAGATACGCGCCCGGGACCTGGTAGTCGGTGCCGGGCACTGCGGGCACGACGCTTCCCTGCGCGTTGGTTTTAAGAAGCGTTGAGACGATGTTCGATATCGCAAGGTTGGTGGTGGTGGCCTGCTGCGTCGTCAGATTTCCCGCCGCCGTAAACGACGACGAGAGAGCGCCCGAGTTGTTATAAATATCAAGCACGTTCGCGGTGGCGCCCAATGCTGGCACGAGTGCGAGAGTTGTGGTGGCTGCGCTGCCGGAGAGTATTGAAAACTTTGCATACGGAGTGGAAGTAGCGCCGACGGATACAAGGTCTGTGGATGTCGCAAGCGTTACGAGTCCTGCGTTGTTAGTGGTCCAGCCGCCGCCGCTCGATGCGCCGCCGCTCGCGAGCGTGCCGCACGTAACTGTGCCCGAAGCGTCTGTTTGCAAAGCTTGGCTGCCGGTGCAAGAAAGCACGTTGCCGAGTTTGATCCCGCCACTAAAGGTGATCTGCGTCGAGGTCGCGTTGCCGAGAAACGGATACGCAAAAGTATCGTAATTGCCCGCTGCCTGATAGTCGGTGCCGGCTACTGCTGCCACGACCGCGCCGTCTGAAAGCGTCTTAAGCAACGCGCTCGGCACGTTTGAAATAGCAAGATTGCTCGTAGTTGCTTGTGCAAAAACTGCCTTGCCGCTTGAGTCTATAACCGCGTTGCCGGAATTGATGCTGATCGAATTAACGTTGGCGTTCTTGCTGTTGTCGATAAACTGCGATCCGGCCACATTGTAGTACAAAGCATTTGCCGTACCGTTAACGTCGAGCGAGTCGCCTGCACCCGTGCCACCCTGCACGAGCAAGTTGCCCGCCGAGTCTATCGTCGTCGTCGATGTGCCGCCGACGGCAAGGCTGTTGCCGGCAACGCTGTTGCCGTAAAAACTGGTAGAAGTTGCCGCTATCGCGGAAATAGTCGTTGCGCTCAAGCCCCCATTAAAGGCGATTTGCGTAGTTGTCGCATTGTTCGGGAAAAGGTAGGCAAAGCTGCTTGGCGTGTAACCGAGTGCGGTGGTGACATCGCCCGAGGTGAGCGTTACGGCGCCGGTGCGCGTGTTAAACGTGGTGACGCCCGTGTTGGTTACGTTGCCGTTGCTATAAGACAAACCCGATGAAAAAGTCGTCGTAGCCGCCGCATATACCCTGCCGCTCTGGTCTACCGCGAGGCCGCCGTTCGAGAGCGAAGTGATGTGGAGATTGGTAGTGGTCGCGTTGGTGGTCGAGGCGTTCAAGGCGAAGAGCGAGGTGAAGTTGTCGTATGCGCTGAAGAAGTTTTGGGTGGTGGTGCTAAAGGTGGTAGTAAATGCGCCGGTTGCCGAGTTATATGCGAGCGGATACTGCGCCGAAAGCGAAGTCGAGGAAATTTTATTGTTGAACGTATTGAAATCGGTTTGCGAAAGGTAGCCACTCGCGCCCGTGCCCGACTGGGAAATTGCGAGGGTGTTGCCCGAGAACGAGAGCGGCGAGGAAACTATGGCGCTCGCAACTGCGCCCGTGCCGTTGCCGGTGAGGATACCGCCGAGCGGCGTGGATGAACCGGTGCCACCGCTCAATACCGAAAGCGCGTTGGTGAGCGAGAGCGTATTCGCGCTCAATGTGCCAAGCACTGTCTGGCTGCCAGTCGTCGTGGCGCCGCCGTTTATCGTGAGTCCGCCCGCTTGCGCGCCATTGCCTATGGTCGACGACGCATTTATCGCGATGCCGATGGTGGTGGTCGGCGCGAGCGCCCCGAAGCCGTTTATTTCAAATGCCTGGCCGAACGACGCACCGCCGCCGCCGGAGATGATGCCAAGCGATGAGGTGGCGACAAGCGCATAGCCGCCGCTGCCATTACCCAAAAGCAGCTGGCCATAGGTGGGCGCGGTAACGATACCCGTGCCGCCGTTTGCAATGCCTACCGTGCCGCTAAGGCTTATGGCGCCAGTCGAAGAGTTATACGCAATAGGCGTTACACCCGAAAGTGATGATGAACCAAGCAGCCCGAGCGAGGTAGTGGAGACGCTGAGCGCGCCGCTGTTGTTGATAAGGCCGGTACCTAAGAGCGACGTAAAATAATTGCCCGCGCCGAGCCCGATAGTAGACGCGAAGAGTGACGTACTGGTGGCGTTGGTGATGACGCTCGATGCGCCTACCAGGTTAAGCAGCGTTGTCTGGCCCTGGTCATTGACGGCAAACACGGTCGTTGATGCGTTATTTGCTATCTCGAATGCATTTTCTGCGCCCGTGCCGGAGCCCCATACGGTAAATTTTGCGTACGGGGTCGAGGTGCCCACCGCAACCCGTTCACTCTGCGTCGAAAGATGCACGACCGTGCCGGTGTCGGTCCATCCGCCGGCCGAAGCTGCGGTAAAGCCCTGATAGGTCGAACAGTCGTTGGAATATTCGAGCTGTCCGCCAATGTCGGCAAGGCAGCCGTTGCTTGAGCCGTCGTTGGAAGTGATGCTCAAGACGCCGCCGGCGCCAAGCGAGAGCGCCTGCGACGGAGTCGACGTGCCGATGCCAAGCCGGTTGTTAATAGCATCCCATACAAACTCGGTCGATGATGCGGCAAACGCACCGCTCGCGTTGAACTGTATGGCGCCCGTGTCGCCAGCCGCGTTGCCGCCGCTTGTAACGCATACGCCTGCGACGCTAAAGCATCCACTCGCGAGGTCGAGGTCGGTGAGTCCTGAAATACTGCCGCCGGAAATGTTTGCACCGGTGATGGTGCCGCCGTTTATCGCGACGCCGCTGAGCTGGTTGATTATTTGCGAGAGCGCCGTGTTGTTGGTAATGCCGCCGCTGGAATATACGGGCCCCGGCGCGCTGTTGATGTTGGAATACACAAACTGCTTGAGGCTGCTCGAAAGCGCATTGAGTTGTGCATCAAGATCGGCCTGCGTAATACCCGACTGCGTTTCTACCACGGTGCGCTCCGTTATCGGATAGGTATTGTTTTCGACTATGGTTTGTCCGGAACCTGTCGAAGATTTTGCAGGCGCGGATGCAACGCCTGAAGGCGCGGGGCGTGTCGGAGCGGGCGCGGTTGTGATGGGCGCGGTTGCGCGGGCAGCGGCCGGGGCCTCGGCTATTTTTTTAGGAGAGCCGCCGCCAAACAAATAGGCAAACACATCGCTAAAAAAATTCGAGTCGTTTGCGACCGGCGCGCTGGAGAGAGAAGTAGTTTGCGAGAGACCGCCAAAAAACGGAGAGTCGACTTGCGCAAACACCGCGGCGAGAGACGCTTGTTTTCCAAAAAAGTGACCGCTGCCCGCGCCGCCCGCAAACACCATTGCCGCAAATAAAAACGCTATGCCAAACGCTAACGTCGCAGGGCGCCCCCACGACGATGAAACAAATCCGCTGAGTGAAAAACGGGAGGCCTCAAAAAGAGAGCTTTTTGCCGGCACCTCTTCCGGGCCATACAGCTTTCGATACGTCGCACTTTCTTTTTTGCGTTCTTCTGCAAGTCCAGCCGACCTTGCCACGCGTGCCGCCATGCGTGACTTTTCAAACGAAGCTACAGAGCTCTCATTTACAAACCAAGCGCCGTCGATAAGCCGACCTTGGAGCTTCCCCTCGCGGCAGAGTTTGCCCACATAATCATGGGCGCACTTTAAGCGCTTAGACGCCGCCTTTGCAGAGAGCATCGGCGCGCCGTTTTGATCAGTTATTTTTTTAGCTGAAGACATTAAAAATCTAAACTTCGCATCGACGAAAAAACTTTATTTATCAAGAGAGTTCGGCATACCCAATATTTATTTTACGTTAAAAAGCGTTCATTATATGTTCAGAAATAAAATATTTGTGGATAAACTTCTTATCTCGTCACAAAAATAGAAATGCAGAATCCGCTTAATTAACAATATTTGGAGGGATAAAAACTTTTAACCTGAAAGCAGGTTCGCCTAAAAACAAAATAAAAAATCTCCTCATTTTTTACTAAAAAAGTTCATGTATAATCGCCCATCCGATATATGTTTAAAATAAAAGGTTTATCGGCTAAGTTCAGCCGATTTATTGCCTATCTTAAGCGATATATCGGCTATCCGAGTGTATAAAAAAGAGATATTTTATTGCTGCCCAGCCAGGGATCTAAGGAAGTGCTGTTTTTTAAAAATAAAAAAACCGGCCTAAGGGCCTGTTGACGCAAAATATGCCAAATTTGACGAAAATATAAATTGATTCGGACTATGCAATTATAAGGTCAGTTGCTCAATATGACGCTGCTGGTCTGCCCTGTATTTTGCACAGTGGTTATCGAATGCAGGTAATAAGACATCAGCACGCCCGCGCCGAGCGCCATTATTCCAGCTGCAAAAACAGCGCCCACGGCTTTTACATAAGAAAACGTTCTCTTCTTTTGCCTAGGTTCCAACACATGAGGCGTGATTATGACGTTCTCTTCATCAGAGCGCGGAGTATGCTGCGCGACATAACGCAGTCTTTTGCTCGAAACTTTATAAAAAGAATCTTCCGGCTCTATCGTTTTGCTTTGCGATGATTCTTCCTGCTTTATTTTCAGAGGTATATATGTTTCTTCCTCTTCTTTGTTTTCTTTTTCACTTACTGGGATTTCCTTGTCCGCTAAGACTTTTAAAGAGGAATCTATTTCCATTTCTGCCGGTTCATATTTGACTCCAACAGCTTCGGCCTCTGTTGGAGTTTCTATCGCGGCTATGACGTGTTGCCGTCGAGTTTTTTTAAACGGAGCAAACATATGCTCAACTTCAGGCTCAGCTTCTGGTTCGACTTGTACTGGGATGGACGCCTCTTTTTTTGCTGCTTCCTCATCCTTCTCTTTTTCGATCTCGACCATGTTCGTGGGCGTAGCTTCTTTTACTACCAGCTCAGGCTCGGTTTCGGTTTTGATAGCACGCATCGGGCCGCGAGGCGGCGCCTCTTTGCCTAGATATTCTGTAAGCGACTCGGCGTCGACATACCATGCGCGCCCCACCTTCTGCCCTGCCACTTTGCCGCCACGCACAAGCTGGCCGATATAATCGGCATGATACTTATGCTCTTCTGCTGCGCGGCGGGACGAGATGTACCGCCTCCCCGATATTTCTAGCTCATCCATGCCCCTAGTATATACTAGGCGAGAATTTTTTGTATAGCCGAACGCAGCGCAGCTGGGTTAGCCGAGCCTTTGCTCTCTTTCATACCCTGCCCCACTAAAAACTGCATAGCGGCTTCTTTACCCGCTTTATAGTCGGCGGCAACTCCCGGGTTGGCTTCCAAAACCTTTTTAGCGATAGATTCCAAAGCGCGAGGGTCGCTCTGCTGCAGATACTTTTTAGACACTTCCGCCAAGTCTCCTCCGTTAAGAAAAACCTCGGCAATGGCGTCTTTTGCGCCGCGGGAAGAAATTTCATTTTTATAAAAGCTTATGATGACCGCGTTGAGACCGGCCGGGGTTATATGTTGTAACCCCGCATCGCCGTGCTTTGAAACCAAACCGGCGATGTCCGAACCTATAAAATTTGCCACGAGGTTCGGCGCTACGGGCTGGAGTGTTAGGGTTTCGTCAAACAACTTCCCGAACCTGTCGTCCGAAACGAACATCTCTATATACTCGTCCGATATGGTAAACTCCGGCCCGCTTCCTATATGCTTATATTTCTCGCGCCTTTCCCACGGCAGTTTGCCTTCCAGTTCTTTTTTTAAACTCTCAAGCGAAAACTCGGGCAGCTCTGATAGGACGAGCTTCGGCAAGTCGGGGTCGGGAAAGTAACGGTAATCGTTGCTGCTTTCTTTTTTGCGCTGGCTGAAGGTAACCTGCTTCGCCTCATCCCAGCCGCGCGTTTCTTGCGCCACCGTGCCGCCACTGTTTAACACCTCGGCTTGCCTCTTTAACTCGTACTCTATCGCCCGCTCGACCGATCTAAAAGAATTGAGATTTTTAACCTCTACTTTAGTACCCAAAGTATCATCTTTGTTCTTCCCTATTTCTTTAATGGAGATGTTGGCTTCAACCCGCATTTCGCCTTTCTCCATGTTGGCTTCGCCGGCGCCTAAATAGCGCAAAAGCAGCTGCAGCTCGCGCGCAAAGCGGCCGGCGGTGACTGCGTCGTGTATGACCGGCTCGGTAACCAGCTCCATCAAGGGCACGCCCGCGCGGTTGTAGTCGACTAAACTTACGTCTCCTGTATGCTGCGAGCGCGCAGTATCTTCTTCAAGGTGGATGCGCGTGAGCTCAACGCCAAGCAGCGCCCCGCCGCTGACCAATGGATATTTGTATTGGCTTATCTGGTAACCCTTCGGGATATCGGGATAAAAATAATTCTTGCGGTCAAACTCGGTATAACTTGCAAGCTTCGAGCCAAGCGCGGCGCCCACCAATAGCACTTTATGCACCGCCTCTTTGTTTATGACCGGCAGCGTGCCTGGGTGCGCCATGCATACCGGGCAAATGTTGCGGTTTGCCAGCGGCTCGTCGGGATCATTGACGCAGGCGCAAAACATCTTGGTCGCGGTTTTCAGCTCCGCGTGTATTTCGAGCCCGATGGTTACGCGATACTCGTTCATATAGTATCTAGACTATACCAAAGTCTCTTCCGGCCCGCGACTATTTTATTAGTTGCTTCGCAACAGCGCCACCAACGTTTTGCGCAGTGCTTCTACTTCTCCATCGTCGAGCACGGACACGAAAAACGCCTCTTTGCCCCGCTCGGCGGCCTCGGCTAGCGTCTCTTTTATATAAGCCGCGTCTCGGGTATCCGATTTCGTAAAAATAATAATCTCGGGTTTGTGCGCCATGATTCCCTCTTCAAACGTATCAAGCTCTTTGCGCACGGCCGCGTAGTCGGCCCAGACATCATCGCTCTCCAAAGAAAGGCAATGCGCCAAAAGCCTCGTCCGGGCGATATGCCGTAAAAATTTAAAACCGAGGCCTTTGCCTGCCGAGGCGCCTTCTATAAGGCCGGGGATATCGGCAAGTACGTAGCCGTACAAGGCGCCAAGGTTTGGGTCAAGCGTGGTAAAAGCATAAGGGGCTACTTTAGCGGCGGCACCGGTAAGCGCGTTGAGCAAAGACGACTTGCCCGCGTTGGGGAGCCCCACGAGCCCTACATCGGCTATGATGCGGAGTTCCACCGTAAACGTTGCTGCCTCGCCAGGCGCACCGGGCATAAACTCCTCGGGCGTTTGGTTGACGGAGGATTTAAACGCTGCGTTGCCTGCGCCGCCGCGGCCGCCTTTTAATATCATCTTTGTCTGGCCCTCTTCCAAAAGCTCGTACTCCTCGCCGGTGGAGGTATTGCGCACCAATGAGCCGACCGGCAGGTCTATCGTAAGGTCTTTGCCGCCCTTGCCATGGCGGTTGGCATTTTCGCCATCGCTGCCGGCCTCGGCTTCGAAGCGTTTTTCTCCGCGGTAGCGGGCAAGGAGGTTGAGATCGCGCACGCCGCGCATGTACACATTGCCGCCGTTGCCGCCGTTGCCGCCGGCCGCGCCAGAATATTCTTTACCTTTTAAATGCAGCCAGCGGACTACGCCGTCGCCGCCGTCGCCAGCGTGAGCGAGGAATGTAAGCTCATCGACGAATGCCATGATTATTGTCTCGGCGGTTTAAACGCCGCGTGGAGAGCCCACGCCACGACCGCAAGTATGAACGAGCCTTCGAGCGCGGGAATAAATCCGTACACGTGGAAGCCTTTTATAAAGGTCGCTAAAAACCAAAACAAGAGCGCGTTAAGCACGAAGGAAAACAGCCCGAGCGTGAGTATGTTTATAGGCAACGTAAGGAGCTTTAATACCGGCTTGACCGTAAGCCCCAAAATACCCCACACGATGGCCACTATAACCGCGGTGTAAAAGCTCTCGACCAAGATACCCGGCACGTAGCGGGAAACGAGCAGCAGCGTAACCGCGATGGTAAATACATATATAATCGCTTTCATGCTATTACTCTACTGCAGTATCGCTCTGTCGGCAATCGGGACGGTTACATGTACTGCAGCAGCGCGTTGTATGGACCCTGCAAAAATCCGAAGCCCCAGGTTACGAGCAGACCCATATCGCCAAAGAGCATCAGTATGCCAATGCCTATAAGCAGCACGCCGCTTATATAGGAAAGTGCCTGGGCAGCCGCTGCATACTTATTAAAAAATTTCCCCGCACGTTCGAGCATGAGGGCGCTTAGTATAAACGGCGCGCCGAGCCCGACGGAAAAAACGGCCAGCAAGAATGCCCCTTGTGCCGCGGTGGCCGAGCGCGATGCCAAAAGGAGCAGCGTGCCGAGTATAGGCCCGATGCACGGGCTCCACCCCAGCGCAAACAGCGCGCCTATTAAAAAAGAGCTTTCAGGCCGGCCGATGCTTAAAAAATGCGGCAATGCAAAACGCCGCTCTGTTTGGAGCATCGGTATGCGCACGATGCCGAGCATGGTAAGGCCAAACAGTATGATGATCGCGCCACCGACGCGGCCTAAGGTGTCGCGCCAAGGCCCCAGCAAGCCGCCGAGAACCGCGGCAAACGTGCCGAGTAAAATAAAAATAATCGAGAAGCCTATAACGAATGCGAACGCATTGATTAAAACCCGGCGTCTTTTATATTGCTCGTTGCCGGTAGGGTTGCCTGCTATAAATGCGAGGTAGCCAGGCACGATAGGCAGCGTACAGGGCGCTAAAAACATCAGCACTCCCGCGACGAACGCAGCAGGAATTAAAGCGAGTGTATCCACTACCTTATTATAGCTAAAACACTTTTTAAAAACTCTTTATCTTTGGGATGCGTTAAAAGCTCCAATCCTTCATCTACAGAAACAAACCGCGCTTCGCTTACTTCTTTATCTTCCGGCTTCATTGCTTTAGCGGCGGTTTTAAAAAGATACATGGTTCGTTTGCTTTGCGGCCGCGAGGTATCCTCGCCAGTGCCGTCTTTGCCTATCGAATAGCGCTCGTAGGTACCGAGCTCTTTTATTAGCTCGAGGTCGTTTGCCCCAAGTCCTGTCTCTTCGCGTATTTCGCGCCAAGCCGCTTGCTCTGCCGACTCGCCGGCGTCGATGCCGCCTTTGGGAAAAGACCACGAGTTGCCGTTTTGCCAAACCAAAGCTATCTTCCCTTCCGTATTTACAATGATTCCTCCTGCAGAGTTTCTTGGTTGCATCGGCCTATTGTACCAAAAAGAAAACAGCACGATGTTGGTCGTGCTGTTTAAGCTGCTTACGGCAGTCGGTTGGGGTCGAGCGAGTCGATATAGTTCATCACGCGTTCGTGCCTCCCGCCGGTAGTGGGAAACCCGGAGTCGTAGAGCGGATCGCCTTTGTAAAGGGCCTCGCGCTGCCGAAGCTCTTTGAAAAACTTAGACTGTGCCGCTATAACCCCGGGTGCTGTTTCTCTAGCGGATTGCCGCCAAAGATCATCGAAGCCGACGATATCATCGGGGCTGACGCCGGTGGCCTTGAGAAATGCCCACCGATGATGCTGCGGCAGCTGCGAGAAAAAGAAGATTCGCATGCCGACCACTTCCCCCCTGTACTTGAGCAGGCCCACGTACGGGTCGGCCGTATACGTTTGCACGTAGGAGCAATCCTGAGCAAGATACGTAAACCAGTCGAGGCTCTTGAGATAGCTGCAGACAGGCTTGAATTCTCCTTGAAAGAACTGCTCGTCGATGCCGAAGCCTTCCAAAAAGCTTGGGGCCGAGCTGGGGGTCCTGCTAAGAGGTACGAGTTTGCCCATAACCTATTTCCTTCCGTCCTGTTGCCGATAGAGTACTCCTAAAGTCTTAGTGTACCATACCAGAAAAAAGAAAAACGGCACGGGCTTTTGGCCTGTGCCGGCGTTTTTTATTATTTGTATACCGTTGCTACATCGTGCGGAAACGGCCTGCGCCCAACCACTCGTCGCCTTTTGCCTTGGGGTAGTTATACCACCCGCGGGCGCACCAGTTGTCGACTTTGTGGCAAAACGCGGCAAGTTCATTCATCACGCGCATCGTGCTTGAGTAGTCTTTTTGTTCGCCTTCGACATAGGTAAGCCCGTTGAGCTCGTATAAAGTGAGCTTGAGCCCGTACTCTTGAAGCTTGTCTTCGCGGAACTTTTTGAATTCTTCTTTCGTTGCGAGTCCTTGCCGGTTTGACGCCTTCCCTGCCGCATCAACCAAGATGCGCCACGGCTTTTCCAAGTCATGCAAGAAGAAAATAAGCAGCGCTTCTGAAAGCGTAAACGCGAGCGGCCGGCCAAATGCTTTATCGAAGGCATACAAATGCCGCGCGTAATTCATGCCGTCGGTGACATGGTCGATGTATCCGCCCTTCCACACTTGGTGATTGTGGGTCGAACCTTGAGCCTTTTCAAACAAAGCGCGATTATCGGCAAGTATGCGCTTGCAGATGTCGCGTTTCGGCTCATCGATGAACTCCAGGAGCTCCTCGATAGGCAGGTAGTCGAGCACGAGTACTGTGCGCCGCACCGGGCGAAGATAGCTGAGCAGAAAGCCGAACAGTTCCATGGTCGTTCCTTCCCATCAGTTCATTTCCAAAGATCTACCCGTACTATGCCACAGATGTCGACTTTTTGCCACTTCGACGTGTCGAGATATTAATTAAAAGAAAACGGCCCGATCCTTTGAAGGATTGGGCCGTTTGAAAACTATCAGGGAGGTCAGTAGTGCTTTTTCGGAGGGACAACTAAGTCGCCGACCTTGAGTACCCCGCTCTCAAGGACCTCCGCAACCAAACCGCCGCGGTCATGAAAGATATCTTTGAACGCGATCTTCTTGCCGCTGAGGACACTGGGGCGAAGGCAAGGATCACAATATTTTACGCCGCGCAGCAACGCTTCGCCAACCCGGAACTCCCTGCCGATGAGATCCATGAGTTCGATGCCAAGCGTAACAATATTACGACGAGTATCGACATATTCAAATCCGCTACCGGGAAAGAAGCACCCATTAATTAGAGTAACTTGTCTCTTACCTTGCTCTCCTTTGTTGAAGCTCCCTTCACCCCGGGAGTAACGATCTCCACTCAGACCTTGCCCTGCGATCGCTTCTGCAGATTGCACTGCCTTCATCGGCCCACCTGCAACACTGCCAATACAAATAGCTTCGATAGTCCCGTTTTTGGCCATAAGAGCCCTCTCTGGATGATGAGTTGGAATTGCTTCTGAAGTGCAGTGTAGCGTAGGAGGCGCAAAAAGAGAAGCAAGGTTTTATCGCGTCTGGGTTTTATAGCCATTAATTTATTGTAACAAAAAGAAAGTATGCCTATTTGGTATACTAGAAACATGACTGACATCACCCGCGAGCATTTAGATCAGCACGTGCATTCTCGGCTGCGCACGCGCGTGCGGCTTTATTTGGGTATCTCGATGCTTATCATTATCGCTATACTCTACCGGGTTATCACAAGCGGTGGCGGGATATGGTACCCGATTATTGCTTTTGCCATCGGGCTTGGCGTGGGCGCACTGCTATCGCGCATGTTTATGGTCTCGTGGGACAAAGACGCGAACAAGGTAATATCGCGGATAGATACCTATGGCACCGTGCTCCTTATTGCATATGTTATTTTTGAACTGACTGGCGAGCACTTTATCCGCCAGTGGTTTGCGGGGCCCGAGGTGCTTACCATCATATTGTCACTGGCCGGCGGCGCAGTGTTAGGCCGCGGCATAGGCATGGCGCGCAAAATGCTCACCGTTTTGCGTGAGAATATATAAAAAGAAAATTGCTACCTTTATTTCTTTGCGGCCATGTTGGCTTGATGCTCTTCGGTGTTTTTGAGGCCGCAGTTTTTCCATTTTTTGCCTGATCCGCAGGGGCACGGGTCGTTTCTTTGTATCGTTTGCGCCGTGCTCTCTGCGTGGCTGCGTGCAACAGGCTGATTGTGCGTGGCTGATGACTGGTTCATGCCCGGAATTTGTATCGGTATGGCGCGCGCAGCCGCGTTCATGGTGATGACGGGCGCTGTTTGTACCGCAGGGTTTGCAGCCAAAGACGTCGCGCCCGCAGTACCCTCTTTAGTGAGATTGCCTATAAGCTCGAACACGCGCGCGGCAAAAGCCTCTTCCATGTCCTTATATATGTGCGTCGCTTCTTTTCTATATTCCACTAAAGGATCGCGCTGGCCGTAGGCGCGCAAGTTTACCGAGCCGCGCAAATATTCCATCGCCTCCAAATGTTCTACCCACAGCATATCGAGCGTCTGGAGCACTATCGTGCGCGCGACTGCAAGCAAATTATCGCGGCCCACTTCCTGTTCTTTTTTATCGAGCATTTCTAACACCTCGGTATTGCCGCCCGCCAAATCTGCTAGCACTTCGGCAACCTCGTCGTCTTTGCCGACCAACACCGCATTGCGGCGCTTGTACATGGCGCGGCGCTGCTTGTCCAAAACATTGTCGTACTCCAAAACGTGCTTGCGCGAGTCAAAGTTGAAGCCTTCTATTTTAGTCTGGGCGCTCTCGAGCGCGCGCGTAACCATGCCGTTTTCTATCGGCTCGTCTTCAGGGATCCCGAAGCGTCCCATGAGGTTTTTTATCGTGTCGGATGCAAACACGCGCATCAGGTTATCTTCAAGCGATACGAAAAAGCGCGTTTCTCCCGGGTCGCCTTGGCGGCCGGAGCGGCCGCGCAGCTGGTTGTCGATGCGCCTCGCCTCATGCCTCTCCGTGCCGAGCACATATAGCCCGCCGAGCGCTTTAACGGCCTCGTGTTCGTCAGGCGTGGCAAGCGCGCCGCCGAGCTTGATGTCGACGCCGCGGCCGGCCATGTTGGTGGCGACGGTTACCTTGCCGGCCTTGCCGGCCTCGGCTACTATTTCGCCCTCGCGTTCGTGGTTTTTGGCATTTAAGATTTCGTGCGGGACGCCCTCGCGCTTAAGATACGCGGAGAGAAGCTCGCTTTTTTCTATCGAAACGGTACCAATCAAGACCGGCTGGCCTTTTTGGTTGAGCTCTTTGACCGCGCGACCTATCGCGGCAAACTTGCCCTTTTCCGTCTGGAAAATAAGGTCGTTTTCGTCCTTGCGCACGACGTCGCGGTTAGTCGGGATCTCCACCACTTCGAGCCCGTACACTTTGTAAAACTCCTCGGCCGACGTTTTGGCGGTGCCGGTCATGCCCGAGAGCTTGTCGTAGAGCCTGAAATAATTTTGGTAGGTAATGGAGGCAAACGTGCGGCTTTCCTTCTGCACATTGACCCCTTCTTTTGCCTCTATAGCCTGATGCAAGCCCTCGCTCCAGCGTCGCCCCGGCTGCATGCGGCCGGTAAACTCATCTACTATAATCACTTCTCCGTTTTTAACGACGTACTCTTTGTCCTTGCGAAAAAGCGCTTGCGCACGCACGGCTGTTTCCAGGTGATGCACGTATTTTATGCCTTTTTCGGTATAAATATTCTCGACGCCAAGGAGCTTTTCGGCATGTTCGATGCCGGCATCGGTCATTTGTATGGCCTTCAATTTTTCGTCGACGGTAAAGTCGGTATCGCGCTTAAGCTTTGCCGCGATGCCCGCAAAAGTTTGGTACAAATTTTCCGACTCCGCGGCCGGTGCCGATATGATAAGCGGCGTGCGGGCCTCGTCTATGAGTATGGAATCTATTTCGTCGACAATGGCATAGGAGTGGCCACGCTGGCGCAGCTCGCTCGCTTTGTAAGAAATATTATCGCGCAAGTAGTCGAACCCAAACTCAGAGTTGGTGCCGTAGGTGATGTCGGCCTCATACGCATCGCGGCGGGTTGAGGGGCGCAAAAACTCGTACAGCACGCGGAAGCTGCCCTCTTCGTCGCGCATGGCGTCCGTGTTTTTATGCCCGGCATCGTAGCGGTAGGAGTTGTCGCTGTTTATGACGCCAACCGACATGCCAAGCAATGCATACACCTGGCCCATCCACACCGCGTCGCGTCGCGCCAGATAGTCGTTGACGGTAATAACATGTACTCCTTTGCCCATGAGCGCGTTTAAATATGCCGGCAGCGTCGCCACCAAGGTTTTGCCCTCGCCGGTCTTCATCTCGGCGATGCCTCTGTTGTGGAGCACATAGCCGCCGATAATCTGCACGTCGAACGGGCGGAGCTTTACCGTGCGCCGCGCCGCCTCGCGCACTGCAGCAAAGGCATCCGGCATGAGGTCATCGAGGCTCTCGCCCGCGGCAAGGCGGTTTCTGAACTTGTGGGTGCACTCGAAAAGCTCTTCGTTGGTGAGTACTCGATACTTGTCTTCGAGGCGGTTTACGGCCTCGACTATGGGTTTTGCCTGTTTGATAAGGGCGTGCGTTCCGCCGCCAAAAAGTGTCTTAAAAGATATCATCAGAGCCGATACTATACCATAAAAATTCAAAAAAAGTCTTATTATACTAATTTCTTATCCGAATTCGGATAAGAAAAAACGCCGATGTGATCGGCGTTTTTTCTATCGAGAGGATCCCGCTGCCTTGCGGCTCGCGGTAGCCGCACTTAGCGGCGCTTTTTCGCAGCTTTCTTCTTTGCTGCTTTTTTCTTCTTTGCCATAGTATTAAGTTGCGGATGAGCCGCTTTGTATTTATCGCATCGTTCGACCGTTCGTACAGCGCGCCTAGGACGCGGCTATAAAAACAATTTCGATGGTCCAGCTATAAGTATCGGACAGGTTGCGTGCATATACAATGAAAAATATTTTTCATCTGTGGATAACTTCAGCGCGCGCCGTCTTATACTAACGCCTTAAATTATTTTTACTTCCGGCTCGATTTCAATGTGGATTTTTTCTTTGACTTGTTTTTGCACTTCGCGCATAAGCGTTTTTACGTCGTCGGCAGAAGAACCTTTTTTTGCCGCAATGACGAGCGGCTGCTTTTCATACAGGCGCGCGCCGCCGCTTTTAACTTGGCGCATATCGATGACGCCGTTCTTATAATCCAAAAACCATGCAAGAGGCACTTTGACTCCGCTCGTTTCCGGCATGGTAAACATGGGCAGCCCGGGGTACTGCTTGGCCAGCGCGCGCGCCTGCGAGGGCTCTACAATCGGATTTTTGAAAAACGAGCCGGCGGTGCCCTCTACGCCCAAGTCGGGAAATTTGCCCTTGCGTATGGCAAGCACTGCCTCGCGGATTGCCCCTATTTCTAGGGAGGAGTCGCTAAAGAGCTTTGCGAGGTCTTTGTAAGAAATATTTGGTTTTGGCGCTGTCGAGAGTTTGAAAGCGGCGCGCAGCACCACCAGCTCCGGAGTATGTTTAAAAACGCTATCGCGATAGTCAAAGCCGCACTCGGCGGCAGAAAACATTTTAATTTTATTATCCCGGGTATCAAACACTTCGGCCCACAAAAGCACCTCGGAAAGAGCGGCGCCGTAAGCGCCGATGTTTTGGACGACCGCACCCCCCACCGTGCCAGGGATGCCGGAAAGATTTTCTATCCCCCAATACTTTTCTCTGCAAGCGCGCTCAACCAACGCGTCCCACCCTTCTCCTGCGCAAGCAATACAAATGACGCTTACTGCGTTGGTTTCATCCTGCTGTATTTCCACGCCCATCAATTTTATTTTTATGACCAGGCCGTCGTAGCCTTTGTCCGACACCAGCAGGTTGGAGCCGCCGCCCAACACAAATACGGGTAGCTCATGCGCTTTTGCAAATGCAAAAGCTTCGCGCATCTCTTGTATGTCTTGCACTTGTGCAAAATGCCTCGCCGGGCCGCCTATGGCAAAAGTGGTCAAAGGCGCGAGCGGCACGTTCTCTTCTATATGCATAGGCGGTTGCGCTCTCTGCGGGAAGCGGATGCGAAGCTCCAAAACATTGTATTAATGTGAGTGCAGTCGCTCCCCGCACAAAGCGCACCTCTGTAGTATAACTCCCTCTTTTTAAACGACAATGCCGGCATGTTCGGGCACGAAAGAGCCCTCCGAAGAGGGCGTTTTCGTAATACTGTGTTTTGTAGAACCAAGCACCATGCTGGCACTCACCTACCCAGTATATCACTTTTGATTAGGGCTTCAAGGTGCCGTTGTTTATCTGGTCGATAAACGACTGTATCTGGGTCGCCAGACTCGGGTTGGCTTTTATGAGCGCCTCAAGCATCGCGATGCCCGCCGCCTTGTTGCCGGTGGCAAAGTACTCGAGCACGGCCTCGCCTACTGCCGACTGGATGTCGGTCGGGTCGGCAGCCACACGGTTGGCATATATCTTTTCAAGCCGGGCGTATTGCTTGGTAGCGAAGTAGGCCTGGAGTATCTGCTGCTGGTCGACGTAGACGTTGCCGTAGCGCCCCACGAGCAGCTGGTCGGCAGCGGCTGTTTGGTTGTTGTAGTAAAGCGCGGTCGCATAGTACAAGAGCGCGTCGTCATATTGCGGCGTCTCGTCGTATGCCTGCTTAAGAGGCGCGAGTGCGTCGGCATTGTCGCCCATGGCGATATAGGTCGCTCCTATCTGGAAGAGGATTTGTTGCTTATTAGGCGAGTCGGCCAGGGCGTTTTGAAGATGCGTCAACGCCGGCTGATACTGCCCTATCTGATCCAAAAACACGCCATAGAAAAGCTCGAGGCGCGCATCGCCCTTGCGCTCGGCCAGCATGGCGTCGCCCGCCTGCTCGGTAAGCGCATAGGTTTGCTGTTTAACATCGGGGCTGATAGTGGTCGATGGGGCCACAGTGTTAGAAGAATACTGGAAGAGCTGCTCCACCGTTTCCTGGTAGCCGAGCGGGCCGTCACCGAGCGCGGTCTTGAACTCGGCAAGATTTTCGCTCGGGTCTTTAGCGGCGCCCGTTTGCGTGTTAACAGGAGTGAGTGCGTCGATGATGGTCTGCGCACGCGCGAGGCCCGGGCCGTTAAGCTCGTAGCCGCCCCAGATGAGCGCCACGAGGATAAGAGGCGTAGCAATAGCCACCGCACGGTCGCTGAGCGGCCGCGAGAAAGACATCCATTTGGACAGCCTCTCTTCCGACATGCCGTGCGCGAACGCGAGTATGAATACGAAGTAGAAGTAGCTGGTGAGGTTGTCGAATACGAAGAGGTTGTTAAACGCGTATGCCGCCAAGAGCCCGAGCAGTACCGCCTGCTCGGGCACGGAGAGGCGCGAGCGCACTATCGCTGCCGCGGCAAGCACGAAGAGCGCTATATAGAGCACAAACGCAGGCAGGCCGCCGGCGATGGACCAGTCTATAAACTCGTTGTGTGCGCGGTCAAACCACTGCTCCTGGTCGTACATTTGCGGATTGTAATATTTGTTGAAAACATAGCTGAAATTTTCCTGGCCCCAGCCAAGGAGCACGGTCTTGGGACTCTGCTTGAAGCCCTCCCACGCCTCGCCCCATATGAGGAAGCGCGACTGCGTGGTCTTGTCGACAAGCGATATGGAGGCCAGACGCGAGAGCGTGTCGGACTTTTGCACCAGAGACGTATTTTTAATGCCAAAAAACAGCACCACTAAGACCGCTATGACGCCGAGGCCCCACAAAGATATTTTACGCAGCATCTTCCATTCTGTATTGCCTTTGCCATAAAAAGCGATATAAGCAGCGGCTATAACAAGACCGCCCACCATGCCGAGGAGCGGCCCGCGGCTTTGGGTAAAGTAGAGGCCGGCAAATTGGAGGATAAGCGCTATGGAGTACACGGTGCGGAGCGTAAGCGAATGGGAGCCTTGTTTGCCCGCGCGCGACTCGCGCACCAAAAGCAATATGGTGATAAAGAAGTTAAACAGCATGAACACCGCGAGGTACGTGGCGTTGCCAAAGGTCGTGTCGGCGCGCGCGCCGCTTTGCGAGCTTGGCGTGAGCCCGAAGAGATTGAACGCCTGCAAAAGCGCGTAGACGCCTTGGAGTATGCTCGCGGCTATGGAAACCTGGAAAAACCGCTCCCACCAGCGCTCTACGGTCAAGACCGCGCTCGCTATTATAAATAGCGCGAAGAGATGCAGCAGCGTGATATAGCCGTCCATGCGCTCGAAGTTGCTCCAAAAGCTTTTTATCGGATCGACCGACGTTATGGTCGCGAGCGCCATCCAGAGCACCAAGAGGCCGAACGCCCACATAATCCACGAAGAGCGCGGGCGGTACTGAGGCGCGCGCATGGCGAGCAATATATAGAGCGCCGCGAGAATCTCTACCAGTATACGGAAGGTAAAGTTCTTGCCCGTGATGAACGGAAAGAAAAGATTGACCGGGAAATGCACCCCGTCGGCAACGATAAAAGAAATAAGCGGCACCAGGCACAAACCAATAATAAGCGCCCAGCGCAAAAATTTCGTGTAGTCCATTGCTAGAGAGTATACCAAAAAACTGCGCGGCTACGAGAGTTGACTTTTTACTGATTCCATACCCAAAAGTAGTAGCCCGTGTAATTAGTTACGAGTCCAAGCATAAGGCCAAGCAGATACGCAGCCCACAAAGCCCCATGGTTGGCGCCCGCAAAAGCCTCGACGCCTCGTACCAAGAGCCACTGTATTAAAATAGAACCCGCCGATACCGCGTGGAAGCGCAACAGCCGCATCCAAAATCCGCCGATGACCGCGCGGTCGCCAAAGGAAAATTTTGTATTAAGGAAAAAGTTTGAAAGTATAGCTAGCTCGCCGCCCATAACCACCGCCGTGCTTGGGCTCACCAGCCGCAGGTGCATGCCCAAAAGTTCGAACACGATTGTCTGCAACACAAAACCTGTCGCGCCGACGCATGCGACTCTTAAAAACCGCCACTCCTGGAGCGTCTGCAATCGAAGGAGGAGCGTTACGCGCAACGAGTCGATAATATCTTTGAGTGAACTTTTAGAAACATCATGCTCGCGGATGCGGAAGACGATAGGTATTTCCACTATGCGCACCTTGGCGCGCGAAAGCGCATACAAAAACTGCAGCTTGTAAGCATACTGTTTGGAAAGGAGTTCGCCCTCGCTAAGCGGTAGATATTTTGCAACCATTGCGCGCGTGGCCTTAAGCCCGCTGGTGGCATCGTACACGGGCAACTCAAGCAATATGCGCGCGTACAAACTGCCAAAGCGGCTGAGTATTTTACGATAGGTTGCCCACTCTTTGGGTATGGCGCCGCCCGCAACGTAGCGCGAGCCTATAGCGTAGTCATAACCGCTGTCGAGCGCATCGACTAAACGCACAATATCGCGCGGGTCGTGCTGGCCGTCGCCGTCGAACTCCACAAACGCGTCGGCCTTGATAGTTTCTAAAGCGTAGCGCATGCCGGTTATGTACGCCGCCGCGATGCCGCGCTTTTCTTTTTCCACTATCAGATGCACGTTGGGGTACTGCAGCGCTTTTGTGCGCACTACCCCAACGGTACCGTCGGGCGAATTAGCATCTATAACGACCACGTGCCATTCGTGCCGGGGCGCCCCGGCAAACACCCCCGCCATCTCGTCAAAAAGATCTCCTATAGCTCCCGCCTCGTTGTAGGTGGGTATGAGTACCGCGACTCGCATGAATACCATTGATATACCATGGATCGTCTCCCGAGGATATCTGTGGGATGATAAGCTGCATATTGTATGAAAACGCAAAAGCACTACGTGTGGCTTTTTTCAAACCTGTACGGATATGTGCTCGGCTGGGCGTGGCTTGCACCTGTGCATCATATTTTTTTAAACTTATCGCTCCATGCGCTCGGATACGACAACGCGCGCTTTACCGGTGAGAAGTGGTTTGTAAAACGCGTGCTCGCACGGTCGGACGTGCGAGTTGCTGTGGATATTGGCGCGAATGTCGGGCACTACACGGAACTTTTGGCCGCACACTTGCCGGCAACGATATACGCAATAGAGCCTGCTTCTGCATCTTTTAAAGAATTGCAGAAAGTAGCGGCCGCAAGCGGCGGCAAGGTTACGGCTATCAACGCGGCAGTGGCAGACCAAGACGGCACCGGGGTTTTATATTCGCGGCATGAGCTGTCGGAAAAAGCCTCGCTCGACCGCGAGCCGGGCGAGCATTCCCTATTGCAGGAAACGGTGCCGATACGAACGATTGATTCTATTATTGCGGAACAAGCGCTCACGCGCGTCGATTTTATAAAGATAGACACTGAGGGTCATGAACTTGAGGTTATGCGCGGCATGCAAAAAACGCTTTTGCACTTTAAGCCGCTCTATATACAGTTTGAGTACAACCACGTGCATTTATACAAAGGCACGAGCTTGTACGAACTTTCAAAACAATTGCCCGGATATACATTTTATCGGCTCCTTCCCCACGGTTGGACTCTGATAGACCCGACAAAGCAGTCATCAAATGTGTACATGTTCTGCAATATTGTCGCCAAAAGGAAATAATGGTGCAGGGCGGAAGGATGTGTTACTTTGGAAGCAGACGGACATTCAACAGTTTCTGGCAAAAAGGAGTAGACTATGTCTAACATCGCGCCGCGGGGGCACTTGCAACGCAAGCGCTTCTTGTTTGTGGCTCGATACTTCAGTATTGAGCCGCTCGGACTGCACTATCTTAACGGAACGCTCCGCGACATGGGGTGGGACCGCGAGACCGTGCTTATCAGGCACGAGGGCGACACGTACGACTTCGAGCCGCTCTACGAGCTGGTGCGGAAATGGAAGCCCGACTTCGTCGGCTTCCAAATCTGGACCGGCTGGCACTTGCAGTGCTTCGAGGCGTGCGACAAGCTGCGCGCCATGGGAGTGCAAGTCATCATCGGCGGCCCGCATGCGACGTATTTTTACGACGACTGCATCAAGCATGCCGAGTGGGTGGTCAAGGCGAGCGGCTTCGGCCTCTTGCGCGACACCATCGAAGGCAAGCTTGCGCCGGGCATCCACTTTGACCGCGCCGGCCGCGAAGAGGTCTTTCCTCTCCCCGACCGCGCAGTCATCTACGACCGATATCCCGAGCTTGCCGAGAGCCCCATCAAAAGCATGT
>Ga0265338_10001925_pt1 | contig 32393 bp, 29 predicted proteins | sample 42126metaG_FD_193579 | JGI IMG/M metagenome (GOLD analysis project Ga0265338, IMG submission 193579) | Rhizosphere microbial communities from Carex aquatilis grown in University of Washington, Seatle, WA, United States - 4-21-26 metaG | ecosystem: Host-associated > Plants > Roots > Rhizosphere...
GAAGTGTATCCGCTGGACCGCGCCGCCGAAGCATATGATCGCATGATGAGCGGCAAGGCGCGGTTTCGCGTGGTGCTGCAAATGGGGGGATAATCTTGATCCCAGCCGGGCAAAGTTCGCATACGCGGCACTCGCCATGCTAAAATGTCTGGATAAGATTATGACGTTTTTCGGTTGAGAGAAGCGAACATCGGACGCCAAACTCTGGCTTCGGAAAGAATTCAATTGTGGAGCGTCGGGAGCTCAAAGTTCAGGGGGAACCCGTTCGCTTGTTCCTTCACCCCTGATTTTAGAATCTCTGGTCCCCAAGTCCTGAATTCATAACCGAACCCGTTTGTCGCCAGTAGCCACTGCACGATGTAGCAGTCCTGCCCATTTATGGTTGCCCGGGATTCGATTCGCCACCCAGTGAGATTTTGGTAGGTCACCTCCATTTCCTGGAGGAATTCGTGGGATGTGCTGTGCCGCACCAGATCCGCCTTGGTCAGATCCACTATATGTTGACGCGGGTTCAAATCGCCGGGTTCCAATGTGCCGGCATAGAACGTGAAAAACATCGGCTCGGGACGGGAGAATCCGACCACGCCGCCGGAGCCTATGTTTCTTGCGCGGGCTTGTTTCCAGGGGAGGGGGGGTGGATGCAGGATAAACACCCGGTTTGTGAAATTGAAAGGACCGTTTTCGACCTGCGCCGATTGCCTGCGAGCGGAGGCTCCTGCCATCACCGATCTCGCCCCAAATAGAAGAGGGCGAATCATAAACAACGCGAACATACCTCCAAACAGGAGCGTGACAATCGCCATCCATTTATTGTCCAAATATCTGCCAGGGTATTTCGCTCGCTGTCGCAATCCCAACCCCGCGAGAATCAGCGACCAAATCAAGGACGGGATGACTAACAGCGCAATGAGTCCGGCCAAGGCCGCGGTGCCGTCTGTGCGGCCCAAAAATATCGCGATGAGATTTCCCGCTAAAGAACTCAGAAAAATCAAAAACGAATAAAGACATCGTTTCTCCATTTTTTTCTGCCGAGAATGCCGGTGAGAGGTCGGAGCGGTTTCGGGCGTTGATTGAAATTGAGTGCTGTCTACTGCCGGGGGCATTGGCTTGGGCCCGGCAAGCCCGGCGTTTTCGGCCAGCTTTTGCGCGGCACCTGATTCCGGAACAACCGTTGAAGCCGGAACATCCGGCGGCGGATTGGGTGCTGCTGGTTTTTCAGTTACTACCACCGTGGAACCAGACACGTCGGCGCGGGATGGGCTTGGCGGTGGTAGCGCTCCGAAGCCGGTCGGTTTTCGTGAACGCGAGTATCCCTTTGGTAGCTGTAGATTGACTGTCGCAGCTTCGTGAATGGCTTCTACGCTTTTGCGATGCTCCGCTTGTTTGTCGATGGGAATCGAATCCGCCAGGGTTTCAAGCGAGAAAGTCAGTTTGAGAAAATTCGACCAGCACCGGCAGCGGCGATTGAACGTCAAATATTGGTTTCCTATTTGAGCCAGCGGCACGGTTATTTGATTTAGCCCGGCAAATTCAATCTCGACCGTGTGCGTGCGATTGCACGGATACGGCAACGCAAAGGGATGTTGCCGGGCCGCCAGACCGGGTCCCGTCATCAGCCCCGCCGTGAAATCGCTGCGGATCGGAAATAAGCATGTGCGGCTGGGCATGTGCTCCAGCAAGGTGTTTTGAATCTCGAATGCTTCGGCGAGCACAAACTCATTGGCGTCCCGGTCATCACGGATTCGCAACGGCTCAACCCTCGTCGCCCTAGTGAATCGATTCGCGCAGCCCTGCAGCCGGTCTTTGGCAATGACGTCGACCCCGGCATTGGCGAATTCGTGCCGAAAGGCGTCCGCGGCTGCGCCGGTGGCAGTGATGAACGTGGCCAAGTAAGAAGGTTTTCCACTTGTGTCGAGGATGTATGACTCTTTGAGGTCGTAGGTCCCTGCTTTGAGTGAACCCTTGGGCACGGGAGCGAGTTTAGTAGTGGCGGCGTCAATCGGCAGACCCACTCCAAAATCCGTTATCCAGCGGTTCAGCGCGCCGCCTCCCTGATTTTTCACCGTGCAATCCACCCAGCGCTTTTCGTCTCCGATCTCATACTCGACTATCGCATGATTGAACATTTGCGGCGATGGCAGAATTGCTGCCACCGATTTTTGCAGGAAAGTATCGACAAGTACCGGTCGTGCCTGAACGCCCAGGTCGCGGAGCAAATGCACCAGCAAAAACGCCAGATCCTTGCAATCGCCGTAACGCCGTCGCACGACGGTTTCCGGCGCTGCTGGAATCCCCCCGCCAAATTCGAGATTCACGCTCAAATACCTAAAGCCGTCCTGAACCAGTTCTATTGCTCGATTCACGCGTGCCAGCGGATCGGAACTGAAACCGTTGATATCTTCAACCATTTTGGAGACACCCTCTCCCGGTAATTGCTTCTCCCACTCCGCCAAAAACGCGCGCGCTACGGTTTGCCAATCCGGACAGTCGGAAACCTGAATCCAGGGAAACATTAGGTGCCAGACCGGCACGCATCCCTCAGGTTCTGGCGACACAAAACCCACGTCCATCCAGTAACAACACACCTCGCCGTTGTCCGTGCTGATTTTGGGAACAAATTTCGGCGAAGACGCCTTCCACTTCAGGGGCCGTCGTTCTGCATGCCGGACGAGGAAACGGTATTTTCCAATTTCCGTTGCCATCGGCAGTGAAAAAAAGGCCGTCAGGTACTCGGGCATCACTCTCGGCTTGTTTGATACTGTGTAGGAAAATTCAAGGATGTCTCCTGGGCAAACGTCTTCCAGCAACAGCAGCAATGTGATGCTGCCGAGTAATGAAAAACGCTCCAGCCCTGCTTCCCTCTGCAAAAACTGCATTCGCTCAAGCGACGCGTGCTCGGTTTCCACCTCGCCGCGCCTGATTTTTATGGAATGCAGAACAATCGACTGTGCTTGCGGCTCAATGCCGATGCGCCACTGGGATTGGGCCTGCACGGCCCGTTGCGATTCGAGTCGCATCGCAGTGTGCACATAAGTCTGGCCCAATTCCGCGTTAATCTGAACATCATGGAGCAAATAAGTAATCTCGCCACGGATCTTTGGGCGGAAATCTTTGTCGTAACAGGTGGGCTCTATCCAGCTCGCCACCGAGCCGGTTTGCACCCGCTCCCGCGCCATTGCCGGCAGATCTCGTGTTTCAGGTGGTTTCGACTCCATTCTGGAGTGGATAAGTATAGAGCGGCCAAAATATTTTCAACCGAAAACCGATTGAGCGGTTGGCGCCAATGAATTATATCCCGAAACTTGCTTCGACGAAGGTTCGCGCTTACAAGTGTTCATGATTCAAGAACCCTCCACTGGCCCGATTGACCCGCAAGTCAGGATCGGGCATGTGCATCTCAAGGTTGCGGACATCGAGCGCGCGCTGAAGTTTTATCGCGATGTGCTTGGTTTTGAAATCACGACGCGCTACGGCGCGCAGGCGGTGTTTCTTTCGGCGGGCGGATATCATCATCATATCGCGCTCAATACCTGGGATAGCGCCGGGGGTTCGCCGCCGCCGCCCAATGCGACCGGTCTTTATCATCTGGCGATCCTCTATCCGACGCGGGCGTTATTGGCGGATGCGTTGCGTCGAGTCCTCGCGGCGGGAATTGAGTTGGACGGAGCCGCGGACCATGGAGTGAGTGAAGCTCTTTATTTGCGGGATCCGGACGACAACGGTGTCGAATTATATTGGGACCGCCCGCGCGAACAATGGCCGCGCAAAGTCGATGGCGAAGTCGAAATGTTCACCAAACGATTGGATCTGGAAGGGCTTTTGAAGGAATAACAAGCCAACTCGTCCTCGTCCTCGTCCTCGAAATCGATCTCGTTCCACGATTTTGAGGACGAGGACGACGAAGGACGAAACCGAGACGCGGACTTAGCGTTTCAAACTTATTATATTTGCAGACACGTTGGTATTTATTGTGAGCTTCCCTAGGTGAAGGGCATTGTTATCCTCGGGCCATGCAGAAGAACCGGCTCGAAGCCTTTAGCGATGGGGTCATCGCCATCATCATCACGATCATGGTGCTGGAATTGAAAGCTCCGGAAGGAACGGGTTGGAGGGATCTTAAATCAAATTCGTTGCCGGCGATTTTTTTCAGCTATGTTTTAAGTTTTATTTACGTCGGCATTTATTGGAACAATCACCATCACATGTTGCATGCGACGAAGAAGGTCGGTGGCGGCATTCTCTGGGCCAATTTGCACCTGTTGTTTTGGCTCTCGCTTTTCCCGTTCGCCACGGCGTGGATGGGAAATACGTGGAAATGGGAATTGCGACCGCCGCCGGCGCCGACAGCCGTTTACGGCCTCGTGTTGTTGATGGCGGCCATTTCTTACTACATTTTGCAGTGCGCGATTATTCGAAACGAAGGTCGGCATGCGATGCTGGCCGCGGCGATTGGCGCGGATTGGAAGGGGAAGCTGTCGCCCGTGCTTTATTTCTCGGCCATTCCGCTGGCCTTTGTGAGTGCGTGGATTTCGAACGGGTTATTTGCGCTGGTGGCGCTGATTTGGCTGGTGCCGGACCGCCGCATTGAACGCGTGGTGGAGAGGGACGCGCCTTGAGCGGAACGAAGCGGTGGGAGCGCACGCGTCTCGCGTGCTGCCGACGGCGTCTCGCCGTCGGCTTCGTATTCCCACTGTTTAGTTCGGCAAAATGGTAAGACGAGGTTTTGCGGCGAGACGCCGCAAACCACACGCCGGAGGCGTGTGCTCCCCGTTTCCAACAGGTTCGTTCCGTAAAGGATCAGTCCATCGACTTCCAGCGCAGCCGGCAGACCAGCGCCCGCAGGCCGAGGTAAACCGGCACCGCGATCAGAATTTCAGCCAGCAACATCCACCCGAACCAGCCCGCGGAAAATGCCCACGAGGCGACGCCCGACAGGACCACGGCCACGATTATCACCACCATCATTTTCATGCTGCGACCGGCGGATTTGGCTTCTTCGTTCGGCAGGGAAAGCGGCACTCCGCGATTCATGGCGGCGGGAACCAATGACACAATCGGAATCAGGATGATGCCCGGGAGGAATAACAACAGATGAGAGACGTTGTGTTGCACGACCCAAACGATAAAACCAACCAGGATGAACGCCGGGATGATCAGCAGGCAAAGAACCGCCCGCCGCGCCCCGTGGCATAGTTCAGCCGGACCGGCCATTGGCGCGGCGCGAAAGATGTCGGATGCCTGCCATTGTTGCGAGTACTGCAAAAGGTCGATGACGATGAGTGGCGTCGTGGCAAGAAAACACGCTGAAAAAGCGATCCCGAAACCCTCGGACATTTGTTTGCCTTGAAGCAAAAAAACCAAGGGCATCATCAACATGGGCGCAATGCCCGGAAACACGCGCAGTTTCACGTCGCGGTCGCGGAACAGGTATGCCGCGGTTAACAAAAAGCTTGCTCGCGAGACGGGCGAGAACCATTTCACGGGCGGAAGGTTGCCGAGGGTTTCCGTCCAGCGCCGTTGCGAACGCGCGCGCGGGCGGGAGACGGTTTCACCCATCGCTTGCAGGCCGGTTTCGTAGCCATGCGCGAGTTTTCCAAAGGCAAGCCAGAGCACTCCGGCAGTGACAACCAATCCGAATCCTGCCAGCAGCCACGAACCGACGCTACCGGTGCCGGCCACGGCATTGTCCATTCCGGCGAACCAGCCCGGCGGAAAAAAACCAATCCACCATGTATCCGGCCCGAACCGAAGCAACCCGCGATCGTTCAACTGCAAAGTTAGCCGCGGCAATACCTGGCCAGCCATCACCGCGGCGACCGCCACGATCACTTGCGCAGTGGTCATCAAGGTGTCGAGCCGTTCCCGGCCAAACCAGCGCAGGCAAAGCTGGTAAGCCAGCACAATGCAGCCCGTGCAAAACAGCGCTTCGAGAACGGTGGAAACCAAGTGCACGAACGGAAACAGGTAACCGCCGTCCGACGCGTAAATGCCAATGAAAAATCCGGCCAGGTTCAACGCGCACCCGAGCCAAAGGGAGACCTCGACGAGCACGCGGATTTTTGTCCAAAGCAGATCGCGTGAGGTCACGGGGCGATGGAGCAGGATGTCCGCTTCTTCCTTGTTGAAAAGAATTTCACCGGCCGACGACGACATAAACATTCCCAGGAACACGAACGTAATGCCATGCAAATAGATTGCGAGGGCAAAAACCGGCTGGTGGACAAATTTAAGGGCGAAAATCCCGAAAGCGGCGTAAACGACGAGCGCCGTGGCCAGTTTTTGCCCGACGGATTTAGGCGCGGTTTTCAGTCGGAGGCCTCGGGAACTGCGTCCGCGCAAATAGAGCGTGAGAAAAAGGCGCCGGAGAGTCCGCGTCTGCGGGGGCGCGGGATTCAGGACGGGCGGCGCGGCGGCTGGTGTGGCGGTCATGACCGGAATGTTTTTGCGAAATCCTCGGCGCGGCGTTCCAATTCCGCGCCGCCCGTCAGTTGGGTGAAGAGGTGTTCCAACGTCCCGGAATTGTGCGCGGCCACGAGTTCATCCGGCTTGCCGTCCAACAGCAGTTTGCCTTTATCGATGATCACGACGCGATCGCAAACGCGCTCCACGACGTCGAGAATGTGCGAGCTGTAAACAATCGTTTTGCCCTCGCGCGCCAACGTTTGAATCAACGCCTTGAATCCGACGGCGGCATTGGCGTCGAGGCCATCCAAAGGTTCGTCGAAAAAAACGACCGGCGGATTGTGCAGCAGCGCGGCGGTGATGACGACTTTGCGGCGCATCCCTTTCGAATACGCGCCAAGCAATTTATCCGTGAGGGTTTCGAAACTCAGATCGAAAAAGGTGAGAAACTGACGGATGCGAATGCGCGCGGCGTCCTGCGGTATGCCGTACAACGCGGCGATCAGCTCCAGATATTCCAACCCGCTGAGGGATTCGAAGACCGCGCCGGATTCCGGTACGAACCCGACGTTGCGTTTGACGTCGATCGGTTGGGTGCGCAGATCGAAACCGCAGATGGTGGCCGAGCCTTCGGTGGGCTCAAGCATGCCGGTCAACATTTTCAACGTCGTGGATTTGCCGGCGCCGTTCGGGCCGAGAAACCCGACAATCTGCCCGGCGGGAATCTCCAGCGAAAGCGCGTTCACGGCGATCTGCGAGCCGAAACGTTTGGTCAATTGCTTGAGTGAAATCATGATTGATTGGCGTTCCCTGTTTCCCGGGCTTGCCGGTCGCGGAAACGGTAGTCGCGGTGATGGGGTAAATCAATATCGAAGGATGGGTGCATCCAACCGCGGAGCCCGACTTGACACGCGCTCCGGCGGACGGACGGCGTGAGTCCGCTTCATCTGCCAGTTCGAGCTGACTCATGTCCCTTGCTACTGGGCCCATCGGGAAGGGGAACACTGCGCATTCCCCGATTGATCCTGCGGTGGGTCAATCCTGAATATACACGATATCACCCGGGAATAGAGGGTAATCCTGTCCTTGCAACACAAGTTGCGGGTCGATTTGCAATGGCTGGTTGTTGCGGAAAATTGTTATAGCGGTCGGCACGGTTGATTTTTCATATTCCGCCAACACCACCGCGCGCGCAAGGGTGAGCCCTTCCGACCAGGTCAGGACTGGATTTCGGACCGCACCGAGGATTCTAACCTGGGGATCGGTCGTCGTAGGCACGGGCTGCGACATTGATTGGGGCGTTTGCGCGCGGAGCATCTGGGCCTGCGCGGCTTGCGCGCCGGCGGCATACGCGCGCCGGATCTGCGTCTTTTTGCTCGTACAACCGCAGGCTGTCAAAGCCGCGACCAGAGCCAGCGAAATCAATTTAATCGCATTCATTGGAGAACAGTATCGCAGCTTTCATTTTCTGCCTATGAACGGATTGGGTTGGCCAGGGAAAAATGTATCGGAAATTTGCACGAAGAGACGGTTCAGGTCGGTGTTTTCAGGAAAAGTAGCATGGTAATCGAAGTGGCTGACCTTATATACCAGGTCGCCCTTTTTCAAATCATAAAAATAAATCTGAATTGTTTGGAAGGCGTGTGAATTGTAAAGGGCGGGGTCCGATGCGCTGACGTAACCGATCCGGCAAACCAAAACCGGCTGGTCCAGACCTTTTTCGACGGCTTCTTGGCGCAATTCTTTTATGGTATCGAAAGGAACTTCCGTGACCTCAAAGCCCGCAAGCTGCAGCCGCGAGAGAACCCGGGGAGTCACTTCGCGAGGGTCTTCCTTGCCCTTCACCAGATAAACTTTGCGATAGTTTTCCAGGTGACGGCCAAGCACGCGACGCGACGGAGAAGTGGCGCAACCCGTCGACAAGAGGAAGAGCACCAAAAGAAAAAAACTCGCCCCGCAAATCCGAATTCGATTCTCCTCGCTCATGCGGGCCATTAAGCGGAATGAATTTCGCCTTCGCAAGAAAATTCCATGCCGGCTGAGACAGGCAGGCCTCAACAACTCGTCGGCACTTCCCCGAGCACTTCGACACAATGTGGAATTGCCCCGCTGACGAAGCCCAGGCATTCCACCGCGCCACTCGGTTTTCCGGGCAGGCAAATGACCAGGGACTTGTCCACCACGACCGCCAGGTTTCGCGATAGAATCGCGCTTTTTGTAATTTTCATCGATTCGGCGCGCATGACTTCGCCGAAGCCTGGCAATTCCCGCGTGGCTATGGCCCGCACCGCTTCCGGGGTGACATCGCGCAGGGCCACTCCGGTTCCGCCCGTGGTCAGGATGAGTTGGCAGCCCTTGGAAATCTGTTCGCGAATGGCGCGCTGAATCTCGCTTGCCTCATCGGCCACGAGTGATTCAGCGAGGACTTTCCAGCGATAACCCTCCGCGGCGGCCTTCAAGGCAGGGCCGCCCAGGTCATCGTATAGCCCTTTGGAAGCGCGGTCTGAGATCGTAATGATACCGGTCTGGATTTGCATAAATGCGTGCATTCAATACTCCGAAGCGCGCCTTGTGGCAATACTCGAGCACAAACCACGAGGGCCACTTGCATCCCAGCTTACTTCAAGCATTAGATATTTCGAAAGTCATTAAAGTTAAAGAAGTTTTGCTTAAGCAGCGCGGTAAGAATCCGATGTAGAACAGGTGGCTTATTTGCCGCTGTACGCTGGGCATTCGCGCCCGCGGACAACCCTGATGAACCAGACCGAAGACCACGGGGGCAATGTTAACAAGACGCTGAAATTGAAAGCGCCCCGGGCGACCTCCTGTACGGGCGACATTGTCGTCTGGAAGTTCCGGCGGGCACTTCTGTTTTTATTCGTCATGGTGGCGTCGTGTGCCAGTCTCATGTCGAGCCGCGCCGGAGACGCGGCTCCCTCCGAGGCGCAAGTGAAGGCGGCGTTTCTGTTGAACTTCCCAAAATACGTGGAATGGCCGGCCACAGCTTTTGCGGAAACCAACAGCCCGATTGTGGTGGGAATCTTCGACAGCGAAGAAGTCGCGGGCGAATTCTCGATCATGAGCCGGGGAAAAATCGTGGACGGCCACCCCATTTGCCTCGTGCGCGTGATGTCCATTCCGCAATGCCGTGGTTGCCACATTTTGTTCATCGGCGCCTCCGCCACGCGAAAGTTGCCGGAGATACTTCCAACGCTGCGAGGTGTGAATATCCTGACCGTTGGCGATGGCGACGACTTCATTGATCGCGGCGGGATGTTCAACCTGGCCCGGCGGGACCGGCGAATCGTGCTCGAAATGAACCTGGACGCGACCCGGCAAACGCAACTGAAAATCAGTTCGAAACTCATGACGCTCGCCACGGTGAAAGGAGGAAAGAAGTGACCTCGTTCTTCCGAGACCTTTCTATCCGACGCAAGCAGATGTTAGTCATCACGCTAACCAGCATCGTGGCGCTGTTGCTGGCGTGCGCGGCTTTTGTTTCTTATGACGTGCTGAATTTCCGGGCGGAACTGGTGGAGCGAATTGGGGGCATTGCCGAAGTGATCGCGGATCATTCCACCGCCTCGCTCGATTTCAGCGATCCTAAAACCGCCGAGCAAACACTCGGCGCTTTGCGCACGGAAAGCGAAATTGTCTCCGGCTGCATTTACGATCGGGACGGCCATGTTTTCGCCGAGTTCCATCGCGACGCGGTGAAATCAGTTCCGCCGCCGGTGCGCGGGGCCGGACATACATTTGGCGGGGGCCGGATGCAGTTGTTTCGGCCCATCACCGAAGGATCGGAAACCATCGGCACCATCTATGTGGAAACCAGCTTGCAGAGGCTCTCCCGGCGCCTGGGCCGGTATGCGCTGATAGCCGGATTGGTCTTCGCGATCTCCTTGATGGCGGCGCTGATCCTCTCAAGCCGCCTGCAGCGTGTGCTGTCCGACCCCATCCTGCGCCTGGCCAAGATAGCCCGGTCGGTTGCGCTCGACAAAAATTATTCGGTGCGCGCGACCAAAACGAGCGAGGACGAATTGGGCCAGCTTATTGATGGCTTCAATGAAATGCTCGCCCAGATTCAGCAACGGGACAACGCTTTGCAGACCGCTCGTGACAACCTGGAAAATCGCGTGGAAGAGCGCACCAACGAGCTCGCGAACTCGCTCTCACTCTTGAACGCAACGCTGAATTCAACTGCGGACGGCATTCTGGCGGTGGACTTATCCGGCCGCATCATTTGCCACAATGACCGGTACCCGGAAATATGGGGCATCCCGCCTGAGATATTAAAAAAAGGCCGCAATGAGGCGGTCATAGATTACTGCGCGAGCAAGATCGAAGATCCGCAAGGTTTTCTGAAGCGCATTCAGGAAATGCTTTTGCGTCCCGAAGAAGAATCCCTCGAGGTCATCACGTTGCGCGATGGGCGGTTCATTGAACGGGTGGTCCATCCGCAACTCATGAATGGCAAGTGTGTTGGCAGGGTCCTCATGTTTCGCGATATCACGGAACGGAAAAGGGCCGAGACGAATTTGCAGAAAGCCAACGCGGAACTCGTCCAGGCATCCCGGCAGGCGGGAATGGCGGAAGTGGCCACCAACGTGTTGCACAACGTCGGCAACGTGCTGAACAGCGTCAACACCTCCGCCAGCGTTGTGATGGACCAGGTGCGGTCGTCGAAAATGAAGGGCGTTTCGCGAGTCGTGGATTTGCTCGAGCCGCACCTAGACGATCTCCCGGCTTTCTTAGCGAACAACAACCGCGGTTCGCAGATCGTTGAATATCTCAAGACGCTGTCAACATTTTTGGCGCAGGAACAAGCCGCCATGTTCAAGGAAATGACGGGCCTGACCAAAAACATCGAGCACATCAAACAGATTGTGGCGATGCAGCAGAGCTATGCCAAGGCGTCCGGCGTGGAGGAGATTCAATCGCCAGTATTGCTCGTCGAAGACGCATTGCGCATTCACATCAGCGCGCTCGAAAAGCAGAACGTCGTCATCGTGCGCGATTATGAAAAGGTGCCGGACATCGTCGCGGACAAACACAAGGTGCTGCAGATACTGATCAATCTCATCGGCAATGCCAAATACGCGCTGACGGAAACGCAAAACAACCGGCCGCAGGCGACCCTCACGGTCAAAGCAAACGGCGCGAATGCCATCCGCATTTCGGTCAAGGATAACGGCATTGGCATCGCACCGGAAAACCTGGTGCGCATTTTTTCGCATGGTTTTACCACGCGCAAGAACGGCCATGGTTTCGGCCTGCACAGTGGATTTCTGGCGGCGAAGGAGATGGGTGGTTCGTTGTCGGTGCAGAGCGACGGACCGGGCCGGGGCGCGGTGTTTACTCTGGAATTACCGTTGAACGCGAGGAACAAATTATAAAAAGGCAAATCCCCCAACCGGGAATCCGGGGCGGTGTTAGAGGCAATGTTTGCGTGTTTGGCATTTGTTTGTTGGCATGCCTTTGCGCGGCGGCGGCGGCTGAGCCCTCCGCCACCGAAAAAACCGTCTCCCAAATGTCCCTCGAAGAACTGGTCGATGTGCAGGTCGGCGTGGGCACTCTCGCCGGGGCGGAATTGCGCGAAGTTCCCGCCAGCGTAACGACCATCACCAGCCGCGACATCAGAGAGAGCGGCGCGCGCAATCTCAATGAGTTGCTGGAGATCTACGTGCCGAACATGCTGTATCTCCGGCACAATTGGGAATCCGACCACATCGGCATCCGCGGCATTATCGGCGACGTGGACAATAAATTTCTCGTTCTCGTCAACGGCCGGGTGATGAATAATTCCGTCCAGGCCGGCGCCATCAGCGAGCGCGATCTCACGATGCTCGGCGACATCCAGGAAATTCACGTCATTCGCGGTCCGGGCTCAGCCGTTTACGGCGCGGGAGCATTGATTGGAGTGATCGATATTCGAACTTTTAATGGAACCACCTTTACCGGGACCGAAGTGACCGCGCGCGCCGGTGAATTTGAGGAATTCTACGAGGCCGAAATCAAGAGTGGTTTCAAATGGGGTGACAAGGCGCATGTGTTTCTCTACGCCGGCATCAGCGACCTGGCCGGCGCCAATAATGCTGACGCGCCATATATCATTGGCATTTCGAGCACGACGGTAAACGGAACTCCGGTCGTGGCCGGCCACCCTTTTCCCGAAGCACTTCCGGAGGACCGCCACATGCATCACGGCGTGCCGCCGCTGAAATTGCACGCGGAACTAACCCTGGACGATTTTTCTTTGTGGGCGCGTTATACGCGCGGGGGCGAGACTCTGCCGATCGAGCAGCGCTGGCTGGTCAATCCGCCGGCGGGCTGGGATGGCAATCCGCCGGCGAATACGTTTCAAGTCCCGGGTGTCGGCGATCAACAGCTTTCGCTCGGCGCGGATTACAAGCGCGAGATCAACGACCAATGGGACATCTCGGGTCGCGCCGGCTTCAGCATCGACGATTACATTCGCAACGGTACGGACGGTTTGGTGGATGCGAACCGGGAGGACATCTACACTGCGCGATTGCTGGCGACCTGGAAGGCGAACCGCAAGAACACCCTGACATTCGGCTTTGAATTCATGCACGGCGAGTACGGCCTGCCCACTTTGAGTTACCCGGGCGCACCCGCGCGCAGCGTCACGTGGGTGGGTGTCCACCCGACGCCGGACGGCGCCACTGGTCTCATGCCCCGCTGGAGTTCGGACACGTTTTCATTTCTCGCCGAGGATCGCTGGGACCTGGTCGATAAATTAAGTCTGTTCACGGATCTGCGAGTCGACAAAAACAACCAAACCGATTACCTCTTTTCGCCCCGCGCCGCGCTGGTTTATTCCCCATCGTCACGGGACTCCTTCAAACTCATCCTGTCGCAGGCGGTCAAATCCGACGTGGCGGAGACGTTGGAATTTCAGAGGGAAACGAGCGGCGCCACGGATGACACCGAAACCTTGCGCGCGGCCGAGTTGTCCTATGATCACTTTTTCGGCGAGCATTTCTCGGTCGGTCTCAATGGGTTTTTCAATGACTTCAAGATCATCGGGTGGAACGACAGCGAGAACCGCAGTCAGCCGGTCGGCGATGCAGACGTGGCCGGCGTGGAATTGGAAGCGGCCTATCAATCGAAAACATTCCGTCTCGGGTTGTCCCACGGGATTTCGCAACTGATCGATTTTCGGAACTCCGCCCAGGGAATCGAAGGCCAGGCCATCTCATCGCAGCCGTATGGATTTGGCCACGACCTCAATCACTGGAGCACGCACATCACGAAGCTTCATTTCAGCTATCAACCGGTGTCCAAACTCAGCTTCTTTGGATCGCTGCGCGTGTTTTGGGGCTGGCCGGGATACAAGGCCTATACCGATTATGCCAATAGCGTCGGAACGGATAGCAGCGGCGATCCGCTCGAATTTTTGCGTGACCCGAAATACAATCCTTACGACAAAATTCAGGCGCGCTTAAATCTCGGCGCGACTTACGACGTGAATAAACATCTCGCCGTGGGCGTTCATGGTTACAATCTCCTCGGACTCTTCGACTCGCACCTGAACGACCGGTTCATCATGTTCTCATCCTCGGCGCAACAGGATGCGCCGGCGTTGGCAGTCACGCTCTCCTACAAATTCTGACGCTTGGTTTTGGAAACCAGGCGGACAGCGGAAATCACCATTTTTTTGTCCACCGCCTTGCACATATCGTAAATCGTCAGCGCGGCCACCGTGACCGCGGTCAACGCTTCCATTTCGACGCCGGTTTGAGCGGCCACCTTGGCGGACGCGATGATGTGGATGCGATCATGGCTCTTCGGTATTTCGAAATTGACCTCGCAATGGGTGAGGGGCAGGGGATGGCAAAGGGGAATCAGGTCGCCGGTTTTTTTCGCCGCGAGAATCCCCGCCAACCGCGCGGTGGCCAGGACGTTGCCCTTGGCGATTTTCTGGCTTTCAATCAATTTCAGCGTCGCTTTTTGCAGGCGAATTTCCCCGCGCGCCACGGCTTCGCGCAAGAGCACCGGCTTGGCCGAGACATCCACCATGCTGGCCTCGCCGCGTGCGTTGATGTGGGATAATTTGCTCACGTCATTATTTCCCGGGCGACTCCACCGACTGCTTCCATTCCTGGACGGCAGCGCGAATTTGCTCGGCCGCGTTCATTTTGGGTTTCACGAATTTCGGTGTAAACCACGGAAAACCTCCGATTAAATCGGGAGTCACAAGTACTTGCCCGTCACAATCGGGGCCGGAGCCGATCCCGATGGTTGGAATCGGTATCTTTTGCGTGATTTCCCGGGCGACGGCCGGAGTCACGATTTCAAGCACCAGCGCAAACGCGCCGGCATCCGCCAACAACTCCGCGTCGCGGATGAGCGATTGGTGTTCCGCTTCGTTCCTTCCCTTGATCTTGTAGCCACCTTCTTCGCGGACGTGCTGCGGCAACATGCCAAGATGGCCGCAATAAGGAATTCCCGCAGAGACGATCGCGCGCACTTGCTCGATGATTGCAACGCCGCCTTCCGCCTTTATGGCCTCTGCACCCGCGGCGATCAGCCGACGCGCATTAGTGACTGCGTCTGCCACCGTTTCATAAGTGCCCATGGGCAAGTCCGCCGCCAACAAGGCGCGAGGTCTGGCGCGGGCCACGGCGCGCATGTGATGTTCCATATCGGCCATGGTTACCAAAGTTGTATCTGGATAACCCAATACAACCATGCCAACCGTGTCACCGACGTGGATGAACGGAATGCCGGCTTCGTCCAGCAATTTCGCCGTGGGAAAATCATACGCCGTCAGCGCCGCGATTTTTTCCCCGCGCGCCTTCATCGCACGAATATGTTCCGCCGTGATTTTTGTGGGATTCATAGGGTCGATAATTAATCGCGAAAACTTTGCAGCAACTCGTCCGGCGTGACGGTGGCCGTTCCAATTTTTCCGACCACAATGCCCGCAGCGTGATTCGAGATGATCGCAGCCTCCAGCGGCGACGCGCCGGCGGCAATGGCGGCGGTGAATGCGGCAATGACCGTGTCCCCGGCGCCGGACACGTCAAAAACTTCACGCGCCATCGTGGGGATATGGAACGGTTTTTGGTCCCGCTGGCAAAGCAACATGCCGAGTTCGCCGAGGGTGATCAAGAGCACCGCCGGCCGCAATTCCCGCAACAAACGCTCCGCCGCGGCCATCAGGTTTTTATCCGCCAGCGGGTTGCGGTGGCGTGTTTCATCCGGAAGATTCGCCAGCTCGAAAGCCTCTTTCCGATTGGGCGTGATGAGCGACAGGCCGGAAAGATTCAAGTGATACGGCTTCGGGTCCAAACTCAGCCAGGTCGCCCGGGCGCGGCAAAGCGCCTTGATTTCATTCAACAAATGTTGAGAGACGACGCCTTTGCCGTAGTCGCAAATGATTACCGCGTCGGCTTTTTTTAATTGCGCCTTGAACGCCTCCAGCAGCCGGTTCATGAGTGGGCCTTCCAAACCGTCGCGTGTTTCGCGGTCGATGCGCACGAGCTGTTGTTTGTGCGCCACGATGCGGGTTTTCAGGCTGGTCGCGCGCGCGGGGTGCGGCAGCAGTCCCGCGCAACCAATGTGCTGGTCCTTCAACAATTCCTTGAGTTGCCGCGCCGCGTCGTCGTGCCCGACCGTGCCGAATAATTCCGTGTTCACGTTCAGGGCGGTGAGATTTCGGGCGGCATTGGCGGCGCCGCCGGGCATGAAACTTTCGCGCTCAAATTCCACCACCGGCACCGGCGCCTCCGGAGAGATGCGCACCACCCTGCCCCAGATGAACTGGTCGAGCATCACATCCCCGACGACCAAAATGCGGGATGTCTTTGCGGCGTTCAGCAACCGGCGGACTCGCGATAATCGCAATGTTGGGCAATTCATTTTAAGAATTCACTCTGTGCAATGTGAGATACAATAAGATTAATGGAGCGAGCAGACAACTACGTTGTCCTTGAAAAACGGGACGCGTTTTGCCAGCCAGGAATTAGAATTTCCAGGTGAACGACAATTGCGGACTGTGGGTAACGAGATTGCTGACTTGTTCTTCTCTAATGATTCCACGGAAAGAATATGTATATTGAGCGACGTCGAGAAATTTGTAACCCAGATCGACCTCGGCGTGGCTGGAAAGTGCGTATTTGATGCCCGCTTCAAGTTGGTATCCAGGAGACCAATCCGAATCGTCGTATTTAAAAGGGGTGAAAAAACGATAGTCCAAAACCTCCGAATGGGTCATGCTGATAACCCCGCCAGCACCAGCGCCGACATACGCTTTCCAGGAATCACTGAATTGAATCTGGTAAACAGCATTGAGCATGACGGGAATCTGATAAAAAGAATCATGTATGCTTGGGCCGGAATTCCAGATGACGCCTGCTTCCGTTTCAAGGGCAAAAGACTTCGTCAAATTGTAGCCAAGGGCCAGATCGCCTCGGAGGCCGTCATCGGCTCGGAAATGTCCCTTCTTGTGGATGAAACCCGCTCCTGGATCGAAACCAAAGGAAGTGGTGGGCCTGCTGGAAATAAATGCCGGTCCGATATCCGTGTGCACATAGAATTTGTCAGCCCAATCCTCCGCCCGTGAGGTGGCGCAGCCGGCGAGCATTGCGATTCCGATGACTTTGACGATTTGAGTGGTTGATTTCATGGGTGTTGAATTCCTCGAATGACAGATAACGTGCGTAAACCGTTTTACGCGGACGGACTTTATATTTGCGTAACAAATATAACAAACGGAAATTTTCCACCCCGGCCGCTAACTCAAAAACCCCGTCAACGGACTCGTGGCGCTCGCGGTTTCCTGCTGCGAAGCGAGGCCCGTTTCAAACGCCGCACGACCGGCTTCCACCGCCATCTTGAAGGCCACGGCAATCTTGTTTGGATCGGATGAAACGGCTACCGCTGTGTTCACCAGCACCGCGTCCGCTCCGAGTTCCATGGCTTCGGCGGCATGGCTGGGAGCGCCGATTCCAGCGTCAACCACCACTGGCACCGTGGCCTGCTCGATGATAATCCGAATCTGGTCCCGCGTTTGAATGCCGCGATTTGACCCGATCGGCGAGCCCAGCGGCATCACGGTGGCGACCCCCACGTCTTGCAGGCGTTTCGCGAGCACGGGGTCCGCGTTGATGTAGGGCAACACCGTAAAACCTTCCTTCACGAGAATCTCGGCGGCTTTGAACGTTTCCACCGGGTCCGGCAGCAGGTAGCGCGGGTCGGGATGAATTTCCAGCTTTACCCACTTCGGCAATCCCGCCGCCGCGGCAAGGCGCGCCAGGCGCACCGCTTCTTCGGCGTTCATGGCGCCGCTGGTGTTGGGCAGCAGGAGAAATTTTTTCGGATCGATAAATTCCAAAATGTTCGCGAACGGGTCGCGTTTCCCGCTCAAATCGGCCCGGCGAAGCGCCACGGTGACCATTTCCGCGCCGCTCGCGGCCAGGGCATCCCGCATCGTTTCGGGGGACGAAAATTTTCCGGTGCCCATGATGAGCCGGGAACGGAAAATTCGCCCGGCGATGGCCAAAGGTTGATTGACTAACGACATCTCGATCAATTTGACCGGGAAGGGGATGTTTGTCGAGACGGGAAGGCTGCGGGCTTTGATCGTGGGTGCGACTTGGCACTCGCACCTTCCCGGAGTGAAGGTGGGAGCGTCGCCGGCCAGTCGGGAAGCGCGGAGCGATGCTCCGCGCTCCGGCGCAAGTGTCGGGTTGCGCCGGCTTCAACGCTTAACTCAAATAGGGGATCGATTGCCGGAGCGCGTCGGGCTGTGCTGGCGAATCGCCGTTCGGCTTTTCGAGGAGCTTGCGCATGCGATGAGAAAGCTCCACGAAATCGATCGGCTTCTGAAACACCGCGCGCTTGGCGGCGTAACGGGAGCCGGAAAGGTTCGGCGGTTGGTTCAAGCCGGTCATCAGCACCACCGGAAGGTCAGGCCGCACATCGCCGACTTGTTCGGCGAGCTCGGCGCCGAGCATCGACGGCATCGTGTGATCGGTGATCACCAAATCAAAGGTGGCGGGTTCCGCGCGAAACGTCCGCAGGGCCTCAACGCTGTCGGCTCGGGTGACCACGCGATATCCCATTTGCCGCAGGCGCTGCTGCATCATGCTCAGCACGGGGATTTCGTCGTCGATGACCAGGATACGTTCGTTTTGCCCCGGCAACACCTTGTGCTCCGCTTCATCCGCCGGCAACGCCTCCAGCGATTGGGGCAGGTAAATGTGAAACGAAGTGCCAATGCTCGGTTCGCTTTCAACTGTGATTTGGCCGTCGGCGCGGGTGATGATTTTTTGAACCAAAGTCAGGCCCAATCCCGTGCCGCGCCCGGGAGCCTTGGTGGTGAAGAAAGGCTCAAAAATCTTTTCCAAAGTTTCCCCGCTTATCCCATGTCCGGTGTCGCGGACGGTGAGGTGGACAAAGGCGCCCGCCGGGAGCGAAAGCGCCCCGGCCTGCGTGGCATCCAGTTGGGCCAGTTCCAATATGTATTCCAATGACCCGCCGTTGGATTTCATGGCGTGCCCGGCATTGGTGCCAAGATTCATGATCACCTGGTGCATCTCGGTGGCGTCCGCCACCACCACGTCCTGGTCGGTTTTGACGGATACGGAAATTTTGATGGACGAGGGCAGGGAGGCATTGAGCAGTTTGACGGCCTCGTGAATGACCGCACTTAATTTTAACGGCCGCCGCTCCGCTTCCTTGGGCCGGCTGAACGTCAGGATGCGCTTGATTAAATCCTGCGCGCGCTGGGCGGATTTGAAAACGGACTGCAAATTCTCGCGGGTGCGGCCTTCCACCTTCGGGTCAAACAGCGAAAGCTCGGTGTAGCCCAGAATCGCGCACAGGATATTGTTGAAATCGTGGGCGATGCCCCCGGCGAGCGTTCCCACCGCATCCATTTTTTGCGCCTGGAGCATTTGTTTTTCGAGACGGCTGCGTTCCGCTTCGGCTTCTTTTCGCGCCGTGATGTTATCGATGAATCCTTCGTAGAATCGGATCTCGCTGTACTCATCCCGAACCGCGCGGGCGCTTTCCGAAATCCAGATGACATTCCCGTTTCGCTGCCGCACCTGGTATTCCAAATCGTGGACAAAACCGTCTCGATCGATTTGCTGCTTAAATCGCTCGCGCAACGTCGGGTCCACGTAAATCTGGCTTTGAATATCGGAAACCTGGCTCAATAATTCCGCAGGGTGGTCATATCCGTACATGCGCGCCAGAGCCGTGTTTACCGCGAGAAACTGGCCGTCGGGCGTGCTCTGATAGATGCCTTCGACCGCATTTTCAAACATCCCGCGATACTTCGCTTCCGCATCTTTTAGCAGATAAATCTCTGTGTTCGACATCGGTGAACCCGTCTTAGCAGATGATCTGCCAAAATGACCCTGAGGTTGATTCGAGGCTATGAACCGCCGTTTGGAACGGAGAGTTTTTTTAAATGAAATGATGAATTATTCTCAACATTGTGACAAGTTGTTCGCGGCTATTGTAGCCAGCATGATCCGGCGCGATTACATCTTGCGGTTGATCGAGGAGTTTGCGGAAGCGCTCGCCCGCATCCGCGCCTTGAAAAAGGACCGGCAGTTCGAACAGGCCGCTGCGTTGACGGAAGAGGAATTCAAACGCATCACCGGCATCGATTCGGAATCGCTGTTGAAACTCACGGAAACCGAACTGCTCGCGCGCCTGATTGAGACCGAGCCCTTGCACGCCGTGCGCGAGAAAACGTTTTTCCTCACGACCTTGCTCAAAGAAGCCGGGGATATCGCGGCGGCCGAAGGTCGCCCGGACGAAAGCCGCACGTGTTACCTCAAGGGATTGCATCTGCTGCTGGACAGCCTGGCGCGAGGGGATGCTTTCGAGCAGCCGGAATTCGTTCCGAAGGTGGACTTGTTCGTGGCCGCGCTCGAGGACGTGCCGGCGCAGACCCGCGCCTTGCTCATGGAGCATTACGAACGCACCGGCCAATTCGGCAAGGCCGAAGACGCGCTGTTTGCTATTTTAGAGGGTGACGTGGACATCGATCTGGCGGTGAATTTTGGAATTTCTTTCTACGAACGCCTGCTGGCGCAGACGGATGCCCGGCTCGCGGATGGCAACCTGCCGCGAATCGAGGTGGAGGCTGGTTTGCGGGAATTGCGCGAGCGAAAAAAAGTTTAGAGGCTGTAAAAAAAGAGACCGTCGAACGCCCCTACAACGCTCGACGGCCTCAAATTGACTCCCCTAACGAGAAGCCGAATTTCACGAAACTCCCCTACAGAGTTTCGTGCGCGCCAACGTTAGCCCATCGAGGCCCCCATTGGGTATCCGACATTTGGCTGATTCTTAATGGTCCAAGAACCACGCGATTATAGGTTTGCGGTTAAATCTCAGGTCGGACACCCCAGTTCAAGGTCGGTGAAAACTCCATTTCAAATCGGCTGCACAAAGAGCACTTAAGGACAGCGATTTAATCCGTCACCCAAAATGAATGAAACTTCGATGTCCCGCGCCCGCTCCGTCTGCTTATTTCTGATCGTGTGGTTATGTTTCGCGGTACTGGTCAGTCGCGCCGGGGATGCGCAACTGACGCAGGTATTCCAGGACAATCTCAGCCAATTCACCGGGGTTGCGCTCTCGAAAACCGGCCGCATGTTTATCAATTATCCGCGCTGGCAGGGACCGCACGATGGCGACGTGGTCGAGGTCCAATCGAACGGCATCGCGACGCCGTTTCCGGACAAGGAATGGAACAGTTGGGATAAGAACCAAAGCGGGTCGAATAAATGGGTCTGCGTCCAGGCCGTTTATGTGGACGACAAGGATCAATTGTGGGTGGTGGACCCGGCAGCGCCGGAAATGGAAAGCGTCCAAGGCAACGGCGCCAAGTTGGTGAGAATCGATTTGACCAGCAATCGCGTCGCGCGCATCTACAACCTGACGGAGCTTGTCGGCAAAAATAGTTACCTCAATGATGTGCGCGTCGATACCGTCAGCAATATCGCCTATCTGACCGAATCCAAGGAGGGCGGAATCGTGGTGCTGAACACGGAGACCGGCAATGCGCGGATGGTGTTGCGAAAGGACCCGTCGGTCCAGGCTGATCCGAATCATCAATTGATCATTGGGGGCGCGGAATTGCAACGCAACGGCAAGCCGATGAAAATCAATTCGGATGGCCTCGCGCTCAGTCCGGACCGGCAGTGGCTCTATTTCAAATCGTTGAGCGATACGAAACTTTATCGCATTCACACGGCCGATCTGCAAAACGCGCTGGTGACGGGCGCCGAGGTTGGAAAGAAGGTCGAGGACCTGGGCGCGAATTTCACATGCAGCGACGGAATGATTTTTGATCAGCGCGGCAATCTTTACCTGAGCGATATGGAACACGATGCGATTGTGCAAGTGACTCCGGCTTTGAAATTGCAGGTCGTGGCACACGACAAACGCCTGATCTGGCCGGACACATTCGCTTGGTCGCCGGACGGATGGCTATACGTCACCTGTTCGCAGATTCAGAATATGGCGTGGTCCCATAACGGACGGAGCACCCGCGATACCCCTTACGCGGTTTACAAACTGAAGGTGGAGTGAAGATCAACGGAAGTGGGTGGCGCAGCCGCCCGGCGGCAGTTCGGGGCGCCTTTCCAAAAGCCTTGTAGCAGTGGACGTGAGTCCGCTCCATCTGAAAGTTAGAGCCGACTTACGCCGGCTGCTGCAATCCCAATTCAACCGTTTATTTGCCATCGACAAATCCGCGGCCATCCCTGAATCTCGGAACGCGAATTGATCCAATCTATGGACACAAATCAAGGAGTTCCGCTGGCTGAATCCGCCCTGCCGATCCCGTACAAAGACCGCTACGCCGGGCTCGTGGTGTTCGGCATTTTCACCGTTCTGCTCGGCTGCCTGTCCGCATTATTCATTCCCTTGATGCTGGCGGGTCGGCTGGCAGCGCCCGCCGGCGTGGCCGGTCAGCCTCCTTTGGCGTCCATTGTACCCGCCATGATTGTTTACGGCATCTTGGCCGTGGCATTGATCTGGTTGGGCATCGGCTCCATTATGGCGCGGCGATGGGCTCGGGCTTTATTGCTTATCTTTTCCTGGAGTTGGCTCGTCATGGGAGTGTTGGTTTCCATTTTCATGATGATTTTTCTGCCGAAAATTTTGGCGGACATTTCCGCGGGCGCTTCCGGCCAGCCGGCCATGCCTCCGGAGGCCAGGGTCGTCATGATGGTCACCATGGCGGTAATTTTTGGCGGCATTTTCGTGCTGATGCCGGCGATATGGACGTTTTTCTATAGCAGCCGCCACGTAAAGGTCACCTGCGATGCCCGCGATCCCGTAACCCGATGGACCGACGCGTGCCCGCTGCCGGTTCTCGGGCTGAGCGCGTGGCTGGCGTTCTCGGCGCCGACGCTATTGATCACGCCAGTCGTCGGCCATGGGGTGATGCCGTTTTTCGGCACGTTTCTTTCGGGCATTTCGGGCGGGATATTCTGCCTGGTCATGTCCTGCGTGTGGGGCTATGCCGCCTGGGCACTTTATAAACTTAAGCCGCAAGGTTGGTGGATCATCTTTATCGCCATCATCGCGATCCTGACATCCACAGTCATAACGTTCTCAACACACGATCCGATCGAGATGTATCGCCTGATGGGCTATCCCGAAGAACAGATCGCGCAGATCAAAAAGGTCGGTCTGCTCGCCGGAAGGAGTTTTGGCTGGTTATGCGTGATTTGGATCGTGCCCTTACTCGGTTATCTTTGGTTTATAAGAAAATTCATCTTTCGCAAATCGTAACGGCCGCTCCGTCTGAAAGTCAGAGCCGACTCACGTGGGTTGCTACAGCTCAAGGGTTCAATGCGCTAATTTACCCGGGTTTGGGCAGTTTCCCCTTCAAATCGTCCGCCCGATACGTGCCGTGGCCCGCGATGAGTTCCCGCGCGGCATCCACCTGGCCCCACGTGTTCCACAGCAGCACACCACGCACGCGGCCTTCCCGCAAATAATAAATGACCCCCTCCCGGTTCTCCGTTTTCCAATCGGCCACCGTTTCGAGCCGCGAATCCAATTCGCCGACCGCTTCGTAACCGAGATCGAACAGGTCGGAATAAAAAAAGGGCAGGTGATCATACCGCTCACGCTGCCCGGCCAGGTTGCGGCCGGCGATTTTGCCCATTGTGTTGGCGTTGTCCTCGTGCTCGACGCGCAGCCGTTCGTCCAGCGCGGGATTATGAAACGCGGCCACGTCACCGGCGGCGAAAATATCGGGCGCGCTCGTTTGCAGAAATGCGTCCACGATGATTCCATTTCCCACGTTAAGCCCGGCGTCGCGCGCGAGCGCCGTATTCGGCTCGATGCCCAAGCCGGCAATCACGCCATCCGCGACGAATTCCCGGCCGCTCTTGGTTTTAATGACGATCCCGGAATTGTGTTCTTCCAGCGCACTGGCGGTTTCTCCCGGCGCGATGAGCACGCCTTTCTCCTGGTAATATCGGTTGAGGAATTGGGACAAATCCGGCGGATAAATGCGGCTACCGATGCCCGGCCCCGGAAAGATCATCGTGACCTGGTTCCCATTCATCGCGAGTGAAGCGGCAATTTCCGATCCGATGAATCCGCTGCCAATGACTATGAATCGCCTGCCTTTTTCCGTGAGCGCACGCAGCCGCCGATAATCCGCCGCCGTGCGATAATAGATAATTTTATCGGCGCCGAACGGCAACAGTCGGGGTTCGCCGCCGGTCGCGAGCAGCATTTTCTCAAATGAATAAACCGTGCCCTGGTCGTCCGTGGCTTGCTTTCGTGCGATATTAAGAACCTTCACGGTGCGCCCGAGATGAAGCTTGGCGTGTTTTTTGGCCGCGTTGCGCCAGATGCTGTCGAGGGGCTTATCCTTCCACAGTCCTTTGGTCAACGGTGGCCGGTCGTATGGCGGGTCTGTTTCCATGCTGATCAACCCGATGCTGCCGCTCGAATCGATTTCGCGAATCCCCTGGACGGCGGCGTCGGCGGTCATGCCGCCGCCAATGATGAGATATTTGAACGTGGGCATGGACCAACGTGCGCCATGTCCTGGAAATTTTCAAATCACCCGCGCAAGTTAGGGCGCGTCACTCCGCGCGCGTCGCCTTAAAATACCCGTTGCTCAAATTATTTCGAGTGACAACGAACGTAATTAATGCTCCGACTGTCCCGGCTCCTCGGGATATCCCGGATCGCTGAGGATCTGCACCGCTGTCGCCGGGCCGAGGACGGACCAGTCCTGCAAGACCCACACGACTTTTTTGTCCGGTGTCACTTCGACCAGTTGCGGATTTTTCCCGTTCGCGCCGCGCGAGCAAATGATGGTATTGCCATTGGCCAGCCGGGTGCAGGTTTGCGTGTCGATGAAACGATATTCCGGCGGCAAATCCGTGGGACGAAGTTCCCACACGGTCTCGCCTTTCGGGTTCACTTCGCGGGTGAGCTTGTCGCTCTCGTCCGTGATCAACGTGTTGCCATTTTTCAACCGAATCGCCGCCCACGGCGTGCGGATCGCATATCGCCAGACTTCCTTGAAATCCTTGTCGTATTCGACCACCGCGGCGTTCGTGCCGAGCCCGAACATTGGAACCAGGTAATGTCCCTCCGCCGTGTAACGCACCCGGCGAAATTGCCCATGCACTGTTTTCTTATCATCGAGGCTCGCTGCGGGCAGATCATGTTCAACTTCCGTCTTGCCGGTTTTGATATTGACGACCATCAGTTTTGGCGGTAGGCCGTTTCGGATGAACATCACTTTGTCCAACCCGATGGGCTGACAGCAGTGGACTTCGGTGTTTGCCGGGCAATCGTAACGCCAGACGACCTGTTTCTGCGGCGTGACTTCCGCGATGTATTGCATGCGGGAGAACAGGACGTTGCCGTTGGAGAGCATCCAGGCGTCGTCGTATTCGCCGCCCCGGCCGGTCGAGTAGGTCCAAATGACCTTCCCGTTATTGACGACGAACAATTTGTTGTAGCCCTCGCCGAGGTAAAGCATCGGGTGTTGCGCCAGGCCATTGCCAGGCAGGCCGGCGGGAGTTGGCGTGGCATTGGTGGCCCAACGCGCGGGCGGGACTTCGGTTTCCCCCGGCCCCAGCGCCGGCACGTCCGCCCTGGCAAAATCCCCAAGAACATCCATGCACGCCGCCATCGATATGGATACCGATTTTCCAGTGTTCATATTGCAGGCTTCGCAATCGGAGGACGATGTCGTCGAACAACCGGCCAACAACGTCAGGCCGCACGCAAAGGTGCTGATCGGGATCAAGGCTTTAAGGATCATGAGGTATTAAGTTTCTGTTCTCTAGCTTGACTGGAATCGACGCGTGGAGGTTACGGAAGAGTGACTGAAATCGCCAATACTTCTTCGCGACGTTTGGAACTTGGAACCGCGCGTGCGGAACCTTAGTCTGAGGCCATGTTTCGTCCGTGCATTGACTTGCATGAAGGCAAGGTGAAGCAGATTGTGGGCGGCACGTTGAGCGACGCGCCCGGACAATTGCGCACCAATTTCGTTTCTGATCGCCCAGCCTCGTGGTTTGCCGAGCTCTACCAGCGCGATGGCCTGAAAGGGGGCCACGTCATCATGCTCGGGCTCGGGAATGAAGAGGCGGCGCGTTCGGCGCTGCGGGCCTTTCCCGGCGGCATGCACGTGGGCGGCGGCATTCGCGCTGATAATGCTTCAAGCTGGCTTAACGCCGGGGCTTCGCACGTTATCGTGACCTCCTGGGTGTTCCGCGATGGGCACCTGGATGGACCGCGTTTGGCGGAACTGGTCAAAACCATTGGCAAGGATCGGCTCGTGCTCGACTTGAGCTGCCGGCGCCGTGGTGACGATTATTTTGTGGTGACCGACCGCTGGCAAAAATTCACCGATTTGAAGATCACTCGCGAAACTTTGGAAACGCTGGCTGAATCGTGCGCCGAATTTCTCGTTCACGCGGTGGATGTGGAAGGATTGTGCCGGGGTGTGGATGGCGAATTGGTCTCGCGGCTGGGCGAATGGTCGCCGATTCCGGCTACGTACGCCGGGGGTGCGAGCTCATTGTCTGATTTGGAAACGGTTACGCAAATGGGCCAGGGGAAAGTGGACCTGACGATCGGGTCCGCTCTCGATATCTTTGGCGGAGCGGGCGTGCGCTACGAAGATGTGGTAGCTTTCAACCGAAGGCAGAAATAAAACCATGAACGTACGCCGTTGGCTGCGCGAGCACTCCCTCAAGCTGCTCGCCATTCGCGACACCCCGGAAGCGATCGCCGGTGGCATCGCCATCGGGATTTTTTTCGGATTCACGCCGCTGTTCGGTTTAAAAACCATCCTGGCAATCCTCTTCGCATGGTTGACCCGCAGCAATATCCTCGCCGCGGTGATCGCGGGAACGTTGCACGACTTAATCCTGCCGATCATGCCCGTCGTTTTTGTCTGGGAATACAAAATCGGTTTTTGGCTGCTGAACCAGGAATGGCCTCGGGGCGTGCCCCGGTTGCACCTCAAGATTCATGAGTGGCGCGATTGGACCCAGCTGCTGACGTCGCGCGTGGGCAAACCGATGATCTGCGGCTCCATGGTAATTGCGTTGCCGGTGGCCGGGACTTGTTATTTTGTCGCGAAGAGCATTGTCGCGCGGCATCGCAAAAAACATCCGCAAGCGCCGGTGTCGGAAGACGAGGAAGTGGAACCGTAGCGCGGTTTATTCGTAGCGCAGCGCTTGAATCGGGTCCAGCCGGGCCGCCTTGAACGCGGGAGTGAGGCCGGCGAGAATTCCCACGCAAACACTGAATGTGAACGCGACGACACACGCATTCATGGTGATGACCGGCGTGTTGTCCGTCGGCAACGCGTGCGCCAGCAGGAGGACGAGCGCCACCGAAGCGATCAATCCCGCCGCGCCGCCGATCACCGCGATCACGACGCTTTCGACCAGGATTTGGATGAACACGTCGAGGAATGTGGCCCCGATGGCCTTGCGAATGCCGATTTCCCGGATTCGCTCCGTGATGCTCGCGAGCATGATGTTCATGACCCCGATGCCGCCCACGAGCAGGCTGATGACGGCAATGATCCCGCCGCTCAAACGATAATTGTGAATCGCCTTGTTGATGTTCTCCGCCCAGTCCTCCTGCGTCTGGAACGAAAAATCCTCGATGCCGTTGTGGGTGCGCATCAGGACGTTTTGCGCCTGTTGAATCGCCTCGTCGAAATGGTTCACGTCCGCCACTTTCACTGACAGCGTTGAGAGGCGCGGGTCGGGAATATTATTCGATCCCGCGGAAGCCCGGAACTTCACCCACATCGTATTCAGCGGAATATAGACCGTGGAATTTTTCATTCCGAAAACACCTCCGCCGCGTCCACCCCAGCCGCGGCTGCGCGTGGGACCGTTGGTCGAGGCCGGCTCTGGTGGGTTCAATTTGGCCAGCGCGCGTTCTTTCTTTGCGCGTTCACTTTCGTAACGCTCAAACATGCCGATGATCGTGAATGGCACCCCGCGGATATTGATGCTCTGCCCAACCGGGATGTATTCATAACCCAAATCGTCCGCCGATCCAAAAAGTTCATCGCGCACATTGATGCCAATGACGCAGACGTTGCGGGCGTTTTGGTCGTCCACTTCGTTGAACATGCGCCCGTACTCCACGACGTGCTGGTTCATCTCGAGCGCGTTCGGCCAGGTGCCGATAAAATTCCAAATGTTAAAGGTCTTGCCCCGGTGCGTGGCGATCGCGTCGCGCAACCGCATTTCCGGCGTCACCATTTTGATGAGCGGCGCGCTTTTTTGCAGCGCGTAGACGTCGTTCATCGTGCAGCCAACGGCCTGGTCGGCCAGATGCTTTTGATATTGGGGAATGTCCTTGTCATCCAGGCGCACGCGTTCGACGCCGCCAATCGCGATGAGCGATTCGCGCATCCCGTTCTCCATTCCCTTCACCAGCGCCGACATGCCGATGAGGCTGGAAACGCCAAGAATGATGCCGAGCATCGTGAGCATCGAGCGGAATTTGTGCGCCCAGATCTCTTTGAACCCCACGAAGAATGCATTTAACAAATTCATAGGAACGCGGAGCTCGGAACGCGGAACGCGGAACCACGCTGACTGTTCATGCTTTTTTTCCGTTTCTACGCGCGGTGTTGATTGAAGCGACGGTAATAGCCACTAACTCATTCGATTCGCCGATCAAAGGAGACGTTTTTGTAACGGGTGCTTTTTTCGCCTCTTCCAGTAATTCGAGCCAATAGCCACACTCGTCCGCTTCCTCTTCAACGATGGTCATTTTGTGGATGAAATCGGCATTGGACTTGGCGCGTTTTGCGGCCCGATAATTTGCGCCCACCGAGGTGCCGGCTCGCAATAACTGCCGGCCGAGCACGCGTGAGGTTTCCTCCTTCGGTAAACTCTCGAAGAATCGGATTGTATCCAGGGCAAATTGCTTGGTCCGTTGTTTCAAGTCGAGGTGCATGGTTATGGGAGTGGGGTGGATTGCCTGATTTCCGCGTTCCGAGTTCCCCGTTCCGCGTTCAGATTGAGCAGGGCAAATTGCTTGGTCCGTTGTTTCAAGTCGAGGTGCATGGTTATGGGATTGGGGGTGGATTGCCTGATTTCCGCGTTCCGCGTTCCCCGTTCCCCGTTCCGCGTTCAGATTGAGCAGGGCAAATTGCTTGGTCCGTTGTTTCAAGTCGAGGTGCATGGTTATGGGATTGGGGTGGATTGCCCGATTTCCGCGTTCCGCGTTCCGCGTTCCGCGTTCAGATTGAGTCCAGCCAGTTTCGGATCCACCTGCGCCGCAATCTTTCCGTCGCGAATCTCAATTTTTCGCGGAGTCACCGCCGCAATTTCCGGGTCGTGCGTCACCAGCGCGATCGTGTGGCCTTCCGTGCTCAGTTTGTGAAACAATTCCAGGATGCGCTCGCCGGTGTGCGAATCCAGGTTGCCCGTCGGTTCGTCGGCAAAAACAATTTTCGGGTTGTTCACCAGCGCGCGGGCAATCGCCACGCGCTGCTGTTGCCCGCCCGAAATCTGCATCGGACGATGTTTGCTGCGGTTTTCCAGCCCCACCAATTTCAACGCCTCCAACGCGTGTTCGCGGCGTTTCGCCGCCGGCAAACCGCTGTAAATCATCGGCAACTCCACGTTCTGCAGCACCGTGAGTTTTGGCAGGAGATTGAAAAATTGAAATACGAAGCCGATTTTCTGGTTGCGGATGCGCGCCAGTTCGCGCGAGGTCGCATTTTGTATTTCCGTTCCGTCCAGCTTGATTGAGCCGGCCGTCGGCGAATCCAGGCAGCCCACAATGTGCATCAAAGTGGACTTGCCGCTGCCGGACGGACCGATGATGGAAATAAATTCTCCGCCGCCAATATCAAGGGAGACATCGTCCAGCGCGCGGATTTCTTCGCCGCCGAGATGGTAAATTTTGCTGACGTTCCGGAGTTCGATGAGGGCCATACACTGCGGGCGTCAATCGGCTCGGGGCGCCGGCTGGTTGGTCGCGCTGCTCAGCGAGTTGGTGTTGAGGACTGTATCCGCGGCAGCGATCTTCTTTGTCGAGGTCTCGGCGGCTCGGTTCTCCGCCAGCCGGCCCAGCACGGTCTGAATGTCGCCGTTGAATTTATCCGGCCGAACCATTGAAACCACGTCGCCGTTGCGCAGTCCTTCCAGCACTTCGGCGTATTGAAAATCAGCCACGCCAATGCGGATGGGACGCACTTCAAATTCGCCGTTTTCCATCCGCACAAACGTGTAGCGCTCGTTCTCCTCGGAAAAAACCGCCGCCAGCGGAATCGCGACCGCGTTCTCGGCGGATTGCAAGGGGATGATCATGTTCGCGGTCATGCCGGGACGCACGACGGGGTCCAGGTTTTTCAGCCGGATCTGCGTGGCAAAACCTTTGATGCTGTTTTTGATCGTGGCCTGCGGCGCGATGCGCTCGACCGTGCCCTTGATTTTCATACCCGGCAACGCCTCCACCTCCACGTCCACCGGTTGCCCCATTTTGAGCCGCGGCACATCCGCCTGGTTCATGTGGGCGGTAATGATCATTTCCTTGAGGTTGGCAATCGTCATGATTTCCGTGCCGCCGCCGACGCCGCCGGAGCCGGACACCGCCTGGCCCACCGAAACCGGCCGGGTCAGGATGGTGCAATCGAACGGCGCCATGATCCGCGTCTTGGAAATTTTATCCTCCACCTGGCTGAGGCTGCGCTGCGCGAGTTCCACCGCGTTTTTCGCCAATTCATAATCCGTCACCGAATCGTCGTAGACTTCCTGCGAGACCAGGTGGTTCGCGTGCAGGTCTTTGTTGCGTTCGTAATTCCGGCGCGCCTTTTCCACCTGCAGTTTCGCCCCTTCGATTTGCGTGATCTGGCTGGAACGTTCGGTTTGCAGGTCGCTATCGTCCAGTGAGCACAGGACCGTTCCGTTGGTGACCTTGTCGCCGATATCCACCGGCAAGGCTGATACGCGCCCGTTGATTTCCGGCCGCACGGAGACCATGTCGTCCGGGCCGATTTCACCCGCGGCAGTCACCGCGAAATTGATATTGCGTAATTCGATCTTGGCCGTGTTCAAATGGGCGGCGTCCAGGACCGCCGGCGTTTTTTGGCGACCCAAATAGAGGTAACCGGCCACAGCCATTCCGACCACCACCGCAACTATAATAACAACTTTTTTCATTAAACGAACGGGCAGACTAATTCCGGTGCAGCGTGTGTGCAAATCCCAATTTCCACATGCGCGGACACTCAATTAGAAAGAAATACGACACAGAAGGTTACAATTTTGGTCTCCTCAGAACGAATCAGACAAATCGCTAATGCGAGCATTAATATGTCTTAAGTAACTGTGGCCGATATGGGTGGGGACGGCGCGCCTGCGCCGTCCGCGCCGCGTTCAGCGGCGCAACGTGAGGCGATGTCGTGTCGCGGGTGTGATTTGTTCCGCCCGCTACAGCGCGGGCAGGGACGGCGCCGCGCGCCATCCCAACCAATCGCGTTCAGCGGCACAATGGTTGCACAAAATCCGATTCACTCCGGCACGGCAACCCGGTTGCTCCAGGCGGCATTTGTGTTCATCAGTCGGCGCAGGTCGCGATTGGATAGCTGCTGCACACTCCCGTCCACCAGCGCCACGTTGCCGCATTGGTTATGCATTTCCCGGGTCCAACTCAGAGACTGACCGCCTTGCAGCGTCAAAATACTGTGCTTCGATGCGAAACCGTTTGTAATATTTCGATCTCCGCAAAGCCACCCTTGCGGATTGGCTTTGCTGGCATCGATACCCACGAAATAGCTGACGGTTGTATTTTTAAAATCAGAGGTGAAATTGGTGGCTATTGTCCTTGTGTCGGACGGACAATTCACGTGCATCGGCGTGCTAAGTTCGTTGGACATCACTTGGAAATGGCGAAAAGCGTTTCCTCCGGAAACCCATTCCAGCGTTCCACCGGCATTCGTGGAGACTGCCATGGGAAACTTTGCTTCGTTATCACCGGACCAAACCATAAAGGCGAGTACGCTCTCTTTCATATTACAGATGCAATTAATCCGGATTGATCGCGCCTTCGCGTTCCCCAAAAAATGTACCCCCACAGCAGCCAGCAAAAAAAGGACGGCCATAATGACCAGCAACTCGATGATCGTAAACGCACGGTGGCTTTGTGATAGGCGATTGAGAATCATTTTCACTCCGGCAGCGCAATCCGACTGGTCCACGCTGCATTCGTATTCATTAGGCGGCGGAGGTCTCGATTGGATAGCTGTTGCACACTCCCATCCACCAGCGCCACGTTGCCACATTGGTTATGCATTTCCCGGGTCCAACTCAGAGACTGACCGCCTTGCAGCGTCAAAATACTGCGCTTCGATGCGAAACCGTTTGTAATATTTCGATCTCCGCAAAGCCACCCTTGCGGATTGGCTTTGCTCGCATCGATACCCACAAAAAAACTGACGGTTGTATTTTTAAAATCAGAGGTGA
>Ga0265338_10001926_pt1:0-30000 | contig 32378 bp, 35 predicted proteins | sample 42126metaG_FD_193579 | JGI IMG/M metagenome (GOLD analysis project Ga0265338, IMG submission 193579) | Rhizosphere microbial communities from Carex aquatilis grown in University of Washington, Seatle, WA, United States - 4-21-26 metaG | ecosystem: Host-associated > Plants > Roots >...
GTGAGGCTTCGCTCGACGGTCCGGGCCTCCGGCTCTGCGCCTGTCGATGTTCATGCGGCTACGAGCTACGGCCCTCGAACACCCGTGAGGCTTCGCTCGACGGTCCGGGCCTCCGGCTCTGCGCCTGTCGATGTTCATGCGGCTACGAGCTACGGCCCTCGAACACCCGTGAGGCTTCGCTCGACGGTCCGGGCCTCCGGCTCTGCGCCTGGCTCCCGTTAGGGTGGTTCGCATGGTGAAAATCGCGCCGTCGATCCTTGCCGCCGACTTCGCGAACCTCGCGGCCGACGTCGCGCGCGTTGCCGGCGAGGTCGAGCTGTTGCACGTCGACTGCATGGACGGCCATTACGTGCCGAATCTCACGATCGGTCCGCCGGTCGTCGCCGCGCTGCGACCGCACACCGACCTGTTCCTCGACTGCCACCTGATGGTCGACAACCCGGGGCGTCTCCTGGAGGCATTCGCCAAGGCCGGCGCCGATGGTCTCACCGTGCACGTGGAGCTCGGCGACACCGCCGCGCTGCTCTCGGAGATCGAGAAGGTCGGCGTCCGGCGCGGCCTCGCGTTGGAGCCCGAGACGCCCTACGACGCGGTCGCGCCGTTTCTCGCCGACATCGATCTCCTCCTCGTGATGAGCGTGCACACCGGCTTCGGCGGTCAGCCGTTCATTCCCGAGGTGCTCGAGAAGGTGCGCGCGGCTCGCAAGGAGATCGATGCCCGGGGGCTGGCCGTCGAGATCGAGATCGACGGTGGTATCAAGGTCGACAACGCGGGGCGCGCAGCCGAGGCCGGTGTCGACATCCTCGTGTCGGGCACCGGGATCTTCGGCGCCGGCGATCCCGCGGCCGCCGCCCGCGCGATCCGCGCCGCGGCGTCGTGACGCTGCGGGCCAAGGTGCTGACCGTCTCCGACGGCGTCGCCGCCGGCCAGCGCGACGACGCGAGCGGCCGCGCCCTTGTGGAGGGCCTGACCGCGGCGGGCTACGAAGTCGCCGACCACCGCGTCTGCGCCGACGGCGCGGAAACCGTGGCCACCGTGTTGCGCGACCTCACCGACGAATTCGCCGGGCTCGTCGTGACGACCGGCGGCACGGGCTTCGGCCCGCGCGATCTCACGCCGGAAGGGACGCGTGCGGCCATCGAGCGCGAGGCACCCGGGATCGCCGAGGCCATCCGGCGCGCGAGCGACGCCGGCGGCCGCGGGTTCGGCATGTTGTCGCGAGGTGTCGCCGGCACGCGCGGCGCCGCGCTCGTCTGCAACCTGCCGGGCTCCGCGAACGGTGCGCGTGAGGGGCTCGAGGTGCTCCTGCCGATCGCCGCGCACGCGCTCGACCTGCTCGCGGGCGGCCACCCGCACTAGCTCCGCATCTGCATCGGGGCCCGCGAGGTCAGCGCGAGATGTCGATCTTGACCGTGGGGTTGCCGTTCTCGCCGAACCAGACCACGCCCTCGGCGACGAGATCGAACTCGACGCGGTAGTTGCCGGGTTCGAGGGCTGGGAGCGGGGCGAGCACCTCTACGCGCGTGCCGGGGAGGATCGGCTCCTCGCCGTCTTGCAGGCGCAGCCGCATGAAGTCGTGTTCGAGGAGCCGGCCGTCACTCGAGAACAAGTGCGCGCCGACGTTGACGAGCCCGAAGTCCTTCGGCCCCTGGCGCCATATCGCGGGCCCACTGTTCTCGACCACGATCCGCGCCGAGTCCCCGTCGAGGTCGACCTGGATGGAGCCGCCGAGCGCGTCGCGGCGGCGGCTGTCGAGGATCGCGGTGCCGGCCTTGCGCATCCGGATCAGGCGCCGGTTCTCCAAGAAGGTGCGGACGACCTCGTTCGGGACCGGCGACGACACGTCGATCGTCCGGTCGAACGCCTCCGCGTCGACGAAGTGCGGCAAGCCGAGATACACGCCGACCTCGACGGTCTCGAATCCCATCGCGCGCGCGAGCGGCGCGGTCTCCTCCATGATCGTGTTGCGCTCTACGACCCGGAAGTTGCGCATCTCGCTCTGCGACTGCGGCGACAGCGAGTGTTCGGGCCCGGGTTCCGACATGCAGCAGATGCCGCCCGGCGCGAGCACGCGCGCGAACTCGGAGAGCACCTCTTCGGGGTTGGGGACGTGGTGAAACGCGTCGTTGACGACGACGCGATCCACCGCGCCGTCGGCGAGGTCGAGATGATGGCCGTCGAAACGCTGGAGCACCGGCGCCGTCACGTTGCCGACGAGGGGAAGCCGCGCGTATCGCGCGGCGGCGATGTCGAGCGCCGACTGCGAGATGTCGGTCGCGATCACCTGGCAGCCCAGCTGCGACAGCATCCACGACGTCCAACCGGACCCGACGCCGAAGTCGAGCACGATGAGCCCGTGCGAGAGCTCGAGCCCGGCCAGGAGCGCGCCGAAGCTCGTGAGGAGCTCCGCCGATTCGTGCGCCGAGTAGAAGGGCTTCGCGAGCAGCACGTCCCAGCTGCCGAGCCTCGAGAAGTACTCGTCGGCGCTCTCGGCGAGCTCCTCGACCGTGTAGCGGGCGAGGAGATCGTTGACGTCGATCAGCTGGTCGCCGGCCGGCGGCGGCGCGAGCCCTTCGTCACCGGTGGGCACTGGTCTGCGCACGCTGCAACTCCCGAGGCTCGGCGGAGAAAATAGAACACGTTGCAATTTTGGTCCCGCACTTGGTATTCTGGCAGCACAACACAATTGAGCCCTCGGGGTTGGGTGAAAGTCCCGACCGGCGGTGACGACAGGTGCGGTGGCGACGCTTCCGGGCCTGCCCAAGCCCGCGAACGCCCGGCCGCCAGTCGGGCGCCGACCAGGTGTGACTCCTGGGCCGACGGTCAGAGTCCGGATGGGAGAGGGCTTCGACGCCGTTCTCGGCCGCGCCCGGGCAATTCGTCCCTGGGGGCGGGCCGTGCCGTCGTCGTTGCCGCGCCCCGCGGGATGGCCCGAGGCAGCACATGCGCGACGACGAGGCGATGGAACTGGCGTTGACGGCCGGCCGGGCCGTTCGCCGTCGCACTGCGCCCAATCCCTGGGTCGGTTGTGCGCTCGTGCGCGACGGTGAGGTCGTCGGCGTCGGCGCCACCGAGCCACCCGGTCGCGCGCACGCCGAAGCCGGCGCGCTCGCGCAAGCCGGCGACCGCGCGCGCGGCGCCACCGCGTTCGTGACCCTCGAGCCGTGCTCGCACCACGGGCGCACGCCGCCGTGCGCGGATGCGTTGGTGGCCGCCGGGGTCACGCGCGTCGTCGCTGCGCTCGAGGATCCCGATCCGCGCGTCGCCGGCGAGGGATTCTCCCGATTGCGCGCGGCCGGTGTCGACGTGACCGTCGGTGTCGGCGCCGAGCGCGCGGCGCGAGACCTCGCGCCGTATCTGCATCATCGCCGCACCGGCCGGCCGTTCGTCGTGGCAAAGGTCGCGACGAGCGTCGACGGTCGCGTCGCCGCGGCCGACGGATCGTCGCGCTGGCTCACCTCCGAGCCCGCTCGCGCCGACGCGCACGAGCTGCGCGCCGATTCGCAGGCGGTGGTAGTCGGCGCGGGTACTGCGATCGCCGACCAGCCGCGGCTCACCGCGCGCGATGTCGCGCTGCCGCCGGAATGCCCCGCGACCCGCGTGCTGCTCGACGCACGCGGCCGCGTTCCGGCGATCGGGCCGCTCTTCGACACGGGAGCCGCACCGACGCTCGTGGTCACGACGTACGCCGCATCACCCGGCGCCGTCGACGCGTGGCGCGCGGCCGGCGCGAAGGTCGAGCAGGTCGCACCCGGCGCCGACGGCGTGGGAGTCGACCTCACCGAGACGTTCGCGCTCCTCGGCCGTGAGGGAGTGCTGCAGGCGCTGGTGGAGGGGGGCGGCTCGTTGCTGGGCCAGGTGCTCGCCGGCGGGCACGCGCAGCGGCTCGTCGTGTACGTCGCGCCGCTCGCGCTCGGCACGCGCGGTACCCCCGCGCTCGGGTTCGCGGGACCCGACACGATCACGGACGCGAGCCGGTACGCGCTCACCGGCGTGCGTCGGCTCGGCCCCGACGCCCGCCTCGACTACGAGGTGGCGCGCTGATGTTCACCGGCATCGTGGAGGAGCTCGGTCACGTCGTGAGCGTCGTTCCCAACGAGGGCGGCGCCCGGCTCGTGATCGGCGCGACCACCGTGCTCGACGACGTCGAGTTGGGAGCCTCGATCGCGGTCAACGGCTGCTGCCTCACCGTCGTGGCGTTCGACGAGCATTCGTGGTCGGCCGACGCGGTGATCGAGACGCTCGCGCGCACGAATCTCGGTGATCTCGGTGCCGGTGACGCGGTGAACCTCGAGCGGCCGGTACGGCTCGCCGACCGGTTGGGCGGACACCTCGTGCAGGGCCACGTGGACGCGACCGGCACGGTGCGCGCTCGGGAGCCGCAGCCCGACGGCTCGACGCTCGTCACGATCGATGCTCCCGCCGACGTGATGCGCTACGTCGTGCACAAGGGTTCGATCACGGTCGACGGCGTGAGCTTGACCATCGCCCGCCGCGCCGACGACGCGTTCGCGGTCGCGCTGATCCCGCACACCCTTGCCGTCACCACACTCGGAGACCGAGCCGCGGGTTCGCGCGTGAACCTCGAGGCCGACCTGATCGCCAAGTACGTCGAAGCGCTCGTTGCGCCTACCAGACAGGAAGTCCTATGACGTTTGACGAAGTTGAGCGCGCCATCGACGCCGTGCGGCGCGGCGAGTTCGTTGTGGTCGTCGACGACGAAGACCGCGAGAACGAGGGTGACCTGATCATCGCGGCCGACTCCATGACGCCGGAGAAGATGGCGTTCATGATCCGCTACACGAGCGGCGTGATCTGCCTGCCGATGGAGGGGACCCGGCTCGACGAGCTGCGACTCCCGCTCATGGTGTCGGGCACCGACAACACCGAAGGCCAGCGGACCGCGTTCACGGTCTCGGTCGACGCCAAGGAGGACACGACCACCGGTATCTCGGCCGCCGATCGGAGCACGACGATCCGCACGCTCATCGACCCGGCGACGGTGTCGGCCGACCTGGCTCGCCCCGGTCACATCTTCCCGTTGCGCTACCGCGAGGGCGGGGTGCTCAAGCGCGCCGGTCACACCGAGGCGGCCGTCGACCTCGCGCGCCTTGCGGGGCGCTACCCCGCCGGGGTGCTCTCGGAGATCGTGAACGACGACGGCACGATGCAGCGCCGCCACGACCTCGAGGCGTTCGCGGCCGAGCACGGTCTCGAGCTCGTCACGATCGCCGATCTCATCCGCTACCGGCGCCACCGCGAGAAGCTCGTGCGGCGCGTCTCGCAGGCGCGGATCCCGACCCAGTACGGCGAGTTCACGGCGCACGTGTTCGAGTCGTTGCTCGACGGGGTGGAGCACCTCGCGTTCGTACGCGGCGAGGTCGCGGGTCACGACAACGTGTTGGTGCGCGTGCACTCGGAGTGCCTCACGGGCGACGTCTTCGGCTCGATGCGGTGCGACTGCGGGACCCAGCTCGATCGGGCGATGGCGCGCGTTGCCGGCGAGGATCGCGGTGTCGTGGTCTATCTCCGCGGCCACGAGGGCCGAGGGATCGGGCTCGGCCACAAGCTGCGCGCGTACAGCCTGCAAGACGAGGGACGCGACACGGTGGAGGCCAACCTCGAGCTCGGGTTCCCCGCCGACTCGCGCGAGTACGGCATCGGCGCGCAGATCCTCGTCGACCTCGGCGTCACCACGATGCGCCTCATGACCAACAACCCGGCGAAGTACGGCGGGATCGAGGGTTACGGCCTCGAGATCGTCGAGCGGGTGCCGGTGCAGACCGAGCCGACGGCCGAGAACATCGCGTACCTTCGCGCGAAGCAGCGCAAGCTCGGGCACCTGCTCGGCTTCGATCCCGACTCCGATCCCGAAGACGACGCGCAGCTCGGTGGTGGTTGATGGGCGAGTACGCGGGAGCCGTCGGCGACCTCGACGCGACCGGGATGCGGTTCGCGATCATCGCCGCGCGTTTCAATCAAGACATCACCGAACCGTTGGCGGCCGGTGCCGAGAAGGTGCTGCGCGAGCACGGCGCGGCCGACGTGTGGGTCGTGTGGGTCCCGGGCGCCTTCGAACTGCCGTTGGCGGCGAAGCGATTCGCGCAGTCGGGTCGGGTCGACGCGGTCGTGTGCATCGGTGCGGTGATCCGCGGGGAGACCGCGCACTTCGAGTACGTCGCCGGGGAGTGCGCGGCCGGTCTCACGCGCGCCTCGCTCGACACGGGCGTCCCGGTGGCGTTCGGTGTGCTGACTGTCGAGAACCGTCAACAGGCGTTCGATCGCATCGGCGGCTCCGAAGGCCACAAGGGCGAGGAGGCCGCGGTCACCGCGATCGAGATGGTCTCGATCTTGCGGACGATCCCCTGAGGCGGCCATGACCTCAACGCGCTACGACCGCATCGGCACCTCCTACGCCCGCACCCGGCGAACCGATCCCCGCGTCGCCGCCCAGATCCGCGCCGCGCTCGGTGATGCGCGCCGGATCGTCAACGTCGGCGCCGGCGCCGGCTCGTACGAGCCGGGCGACCTCGAGGTCGTCGCGATCGAACCTTCTCCCACGATGTACCGCCAGCGTCCGGCGGGTGCGGCGCCGGTCGCCCGGGCCGCGGCGGAGGCGCTGCCGTTCGCCGATGCCGCCTTCGACGCTGCGCTCGCGATCTTCACCGTTCACCACTGGACCGATTCGGCTCGCGGCCTCGAGGAGATGCGGCGAGTGGCGCGCCGCCAGGTGATCTTGAGCTACGACGCGCTCGTCGAGCAGGACTTCTGGTTGGTGGAGGACTATTTCCCCGAGGTCAACGCGCTCGATGCGGGGTCGGTCGGCTACACGTCGGAGGCGATCGGGCGCGTGCTCCCCGTGGTGCGCGTCGAGCCCGTGTTGGTACCGGCCGACTGCGTCGACGGCTTCATGGCCTGCTACTGGAACCGGCCCGAGGCGTACGTGGATCCCGACGTGCAAGCGGGTATCTCGGGGCTGGCCCGCCTCGATCCCGACGTGCGCGCGCGGGGGACCGAGCACTTGCGGCGGGACCTGGCGTCGGGCGAGTGGGACGCGCGCTACGGCCATTTGCGGGCGCTGACGGAGCTCGACGTCGGGTACCGGCTGATCGTCGCGGGCGATTGAGCCCTCGACCGCTACCCTGACCGGCCGATGCTCCGTCTGGTTCTCCCCAAGGGATCGCTCGAGAAGGCGACCCTCCAGCTCTTCGAAGACGCCGATCTCGCGGTCGTGCGGTCGTCCGACGTCGACTACCGCGCCAGCGTCGACGACCCGCGCGTCATCGACGTCACGATCCTGCGGCCCCAGGAGATCCCGCGTTACGTCGCCGACGGTCTCTTCGACCTCGGCGTCACCGGCCGCGACTGGATCGAGGAGACCGGCGCCGAGGTCGTCACTCTTTCCGAGCTGCACTACTCGAAGGCCACGGCCCGGCCGTTCCGGATCGTCCTCGCGGTGGCCGGCAATTCGGAGTGGCACTCGTTGCGCGACCTCCCGGCCGGCGTGCGCGTGCATACCGAGTACCCCGAGCTCACCCGCCGTTTCCTCGAGAAGAACGGTGTCGACGCCAACATCTCGTTGTCGTACGGCGCGACCGAGGCCAAGATCCCCGAGATCGCCGACGCGGTGGTCGACGGGACCGAGAGCGGCCGCGCGTTCCGCGCCGCGGGCCTGAAGGTCCTCGACACGGTGCTCGTCTCGTACACCGAGCTGATCGCCAACCCGATCTCGCACGGCGACGCCGACAAGCGCAAGGCCATGGAGCAGCTCCAGACGTTGCTCACTGGCGCGCTCGAGGCGCGTGGACGGGTGCTCGTGAAGCTCAACGTCGACGAGGCGAACCTCTCCGCCGTGATCGACCTGCTGCCGGCGCTGAAGTCGCCGACGGTCTCGAAGCTGTTCGGCGACGACGGATTCGCGGTCGAGGCGGTCGTCGCCAAGAACGAGATCAACACGCTCATCCCCGCGCTGAAAGATGCCGGCGCGACGGGGATCCTCGAGATCCCCATCGCCAAGATCGTGCAGTGACGGGAGAGGTCACCGAGTTCTCGGAGCACCGCGGTCTCGGCGAGATCGCGGCCGACGACGCCAGGATCTATCCGTTCCACTGCACGCGAATAGCCGACGGCAGCCGCAACATCGCCGTCGGGACCCGGGTCGAGTTCGAGATCGTCCCGGGCGCCCTCGGGCGCTGGGAAGCGGCCGCGATCACGAAGGTGTGAGGCGCGCTTCCAGCCGGCCGCGCACCGCGGGCCAAGCGCGCGCGGTGATCGCAAACGTCGCGGTGTCGCGCGGCGTGCCCTCCACGCCGTAGCGAAACCCGTGCAGCACGCCTTCGAACGTCGCGCCGATGCGCGCGATCGCGGCGCGCGACCGCTCGTTGCGGGCGTCGGTGTTGAGCACGACCCGCTGCACGCCGAGTACGTCGAATCCGTGCACGAGCATGAGCAGCTTGGCCTCCGTGTTGACGGGCGTTCGCTGGGCCGAGGCCGCGAGCCACGTCGCGCCGATCTCGATGCTGTCGAGGTGACCGCCTCCGCCCGGCCATCGCTGCGGGTCCAGGAACGACGTGGAGCCCACGACCCGGCCTGCCGTGCCGGCTTGGAGCGCGATCGTCGCGAACGCGAGCCGCCGCCCCTTCGCGCGCTCCTCCAGCACGAGGTCGACGTTCGCGCCGAACTCCGTCTCGCCGTAGGGCACCGGCGTCCATCCGTACGACGTGCGATCCTCGGCCGCCGCGGCGGCGAGCGCGGGCACGTGCTCGGGTGCGACCGGCTCGAGGCGGACGTACCGGCCGGTCAACACGACCGGCTCGAACGGCGCCGGCGTCACGAGCCCGATTCGGGGCGGCCGGGTTCCGGGTTGGGCTCGGAGATCTCGACGAACAGCATCTGCGCCTGGGTGAGCGCGTCGCGCAGGACCGCCTCGTGGTCGCCCAGGCGTTCGCCCAGACCGTCGACGAGGGCGGCCATGGCGTCGATCGCGAATCCGGCCGACGCGAGGTCGGGCGCCGGCGGGCGGCCCTGGTCGTCGGGCGGGGTGATCACCCCGAGGTGCACGAGCGCCAGCTGCCAGATGCCGAGCGCGTGGTTGGCCACGACGTCGACCACCGGGGTGGCCACCAGCCGGGCGTGCACCTCACGCAGCGCCTCGACCTCCTCGGGGGTGGGTTCGCGCTCGCCGGCCGCTCCCGGCGGCGGGCCGCCCCCCGGGCCGGGGCCTTCGGCGGGCTCTTCTGCGGGTCGGTGCTCGCCCGACGGTGTCCAGAGACTGCTCACGCTGGTATCCTCGCGCGTACACAATCGATGGGAAGTGGGATTGCCCGTCCCGCCCTCTGGGTAGACGCCCAACAGGGAGGAGCGGTCCGTCCCCACCGGCCGGAGACCCCAGGGTGCTCCGAGTCCGGTCCGTTGCAGGTCATCCGGCACGGAGCCGGTGCGGCGGTGGACACTTCTCATACGTCCGCCGTCGTTTTCGCGCCGGCGGCTGAGTGCCACAGGAGGCGCAATCTCCACAGACGAGACCCGCATCAACGATCGCATTCGCGCTCGTCAAGTCCGCCTGATCGGTTCCGACGGAACGCAGTACGGGGTGAAAGCCCTGCCCGAGGCGTTGCAGATCGCCCGGGAACAAGGTCTCGACCTCGTCGAGGTCGCGGCTGCTGCCGATCCGCCGGTCTGCAAGATCATGGACCACGGCAAGTACAAGTACGAGCAGGATCAGCGACGCAAGGAATCGAAGCGCAAGGCTTCGAACGTCGTCATCAAGGAAATGAAGTTCCGCCCGAAAATCGACGGGCACGACTACACGACCAAGATGAAGCACGTGGAGAGATTCCTCGAAGAGGGCTCCAAGGTGAAGCTCACGATCATGTTCCGTGGTCGGGAGATGGCTCACCCCGAGCTCGGGCGGCGCATCCTGGAGCGAGTGGCCGAACAGGTCGGCGAACTTGCGATCATCGAGTCGTCTCCCAAGCTCGACGGACGGAACATGACGATGGTGCTCAACCCCACTCGTCGTCCGAAGGGCAAGGGTCAAGGCGCCTCGAAGGGTGCACCGAAGTCAGGCGGGCACGGAAGCGATTCCGAGCCCGGCGCCCCGGTCGAAGCCCCGGCCCAACCCGCCGGCGCCGAGACCCCGGCTGCGGAGCCCGTTGCCGCGGAGCCCGTGGTCGCCGACGCCACCGCCTGAGCTCACCGAACTCCCGAAGAAGCCCGAAGTCAGCCAGCCGAGATCGAATCCCGGGGACCCACGATGCCCAAGATGAAGACGCACCGAGGCGCGGCCAAGCGCTTCAAGATGACCGCGACGGGCAAGATCCGTCGCCGTCAGCCGAACCGTGCGCACCTGTTGGAGAAGAAGTCGTCACGGCGCACGCGCCGGCTCGGCCGCTTGGCCGAGGTGACCGGCGGTGACCGCAAGCGGGTCCAGCGCCTGCTCGGAAAGTAGGTCGACATGGCACGCGTCAAGCGGTCCGTCAACGGAAAGAAGCACCACCGCGCCGTCCTCGAGTCGGCGCGGGGCTACACCGGCTCGCGCAGCCGCCATTTCAAGGCGGCCAACGAGCAGGTCATGCACTCGCTGCGGTACGCGTACCGCGACCGGCGGGCGCGCAAGGGCGAGTTCCGCCGCCTCTGGATCGTCCGCATCAACGCGGCCTGCCGGCTCCACGACATCAGCTACTCGCGCTTCATCGCCGGGCTGAAGGCCGCGGAGATCGACGTCGACCGCAAGATCCTCGCCGATCTCGCCGTGCGGGAGCCCGAGACCTTCGGCGCCCTCGTCGTCACCGCCCGCGAGGCCCTGAACGCTGCGTAGCGCCGATGCGTCTGTGAACCACACGACGTGTGGTTCACAGACGCATCGAGGTCCGGCGTGAGCGCGCCGCTCGGGAACCATCATGCCGACGTCAAGCGACTGCGATCGCTGTTGCGCGACCGCGGTGCCCGCAATCAGGACGGCGTGTTCGTGTGCGAGGGTCCACGCGTCGTCGCCGCCGCGCTCGACCAGCAGGCGCCGATCGTCGAGGTGGTCGTCGGGGTCGACGCCACACCCGCGGCCCGGGCCGTTGCCGATCGCGCGGTCGAATGTTTCGTGCCCGTGCGCGAGCTCGCCGAAGGGGTTGCGACGCGTCTCAGCGCCACGACCACCGCGCAGGGAGTCTTCGCGGTCGTGGCGCTTCGTCGCGCGGGAGCCGACGCGCTGGCGACCGCTTCGCTGGTCGTCGTCGCACCGCTGCTCTCCGACCCGGGGAACGCGGGAACGCTGATGCGGAGCGCCGCGGCCGCCGGCGCCGAGATAATCGTCCTCGGGCCGGGATCGGTCGACGCGTACAATCCCAAGACCGTGCGGGCATCAGCCGGCGCGTGTTTCGCAGTCCAGATCGTGGAGGGTGTGCCCGCCGTGACGGCCCTGGAGACGCTCGGGAACGCCGGCATCCAACGGGTCGGCGCGCTCGCAGCGGGCGGCCGCGCGCCGGAGGCGGTCGATCTCACCGTGCCGGTCGCGATCGTCCTCGGCCACGAGGTGCACGGTCTCACCGCCGAGTTGCCGCTCGACGAGCGGGTGACGATCCCGATGCAGTCGGCGGAGTCGCTCAACGTCGCGATGGCCGGCACCGTGTTGCTGTTCGAGGCGGCCCGGCAACGACGGGTGCGCGCGTGACGACCGCGGCCGAGATCGAGGAGAGCGCCGCCGCGCACGTGAGCGCAGGGATCGCCGCGATCGCGGCGTCGCGATCGCTCGAAGCCCTCGACGACGCCGAGCGCGAGTTGCTCGGGAAGTCGTCGCCGCTCAACAAGATGCGCGAGGCGATCAAGGACGTTGCCCCGGAGGAACGCGCCGTCGCGGGCAAGGCCGTCGGCGCGGCGCGGGCCGCGCTCGAAGCCGAGGTCGCCGATCGCCGCGCCGCGCTCTCCGCCGACGCGCGCGCCGAGTCGCTCGTGCACGACCGTCTCGATCTCACGATCGGCGGCCGGGGGTACCGCCGTGGCCACCTGCATCCCGTCACCCGCGTGTGGCGCGAGCTCGAAGACGTGTTCGTCGGCCTCGGCTACAAGGTGGCCGAGGGTCCCGAGGTCGAGAGCGACTGGTACAACTTCGAGGCGCTCAACTTCCCGCCCGGCCATCCGGCCCGCGCCATGCAGGACACGTTGTACGTGAAGTTGGGGCGGCCCGAGGAGGTGCTCCTGCGCACCCACACGTCGCCGGTGCAGGTGCGGGTGATGGAGGCGCAGCGCCCGCCGATCTACAGCGTCATGCCCGGACGCGCGTTCCGGCGCGACACCCTCGACGCGCGCCACTCGCCGGTGTTCCACCAGATCGAAGGGCTCGCGGTCGATCACGACATCACGCTCGGCGACCTCCTCGGCACCATCGAGGCGTTCATCCACGCGCTGTTCGGGCCCGACATCAACGCTCGCTTCCTGCCGTCGTTCTTCCCGTTCACCGAGCCGTCGGCCGAGTTCGCGATGACCTGCGTGTTCTGTTCGGGAGGGGGCTGCACGGTGTGCTCCGGCACCGGTTGGGTGGAGCTCGGCGGCTGCGGCATGGTCGACCCCAACGTGTTCAAGGCGGTCAACATCGATCCCGAGGAGTACACCGGCTTCGCGTTCGGCTTCGGCATCGACCGGCTCGTGCAGCTCCTCTACGGCATCGACCACATCAAGAACCTCTGGGACGGCGACGTTCGTTTCGCCGCCCAGTTCTGAGGCCGGCTGATGCGCGCCCCGCTCTCGTGGATCCGCGACTTCACGCCCGTCGAGGCATCGGTCGGTGACATCGCCGACGCGTTGAACCAGCTCGGTCTCGAGGTCGAGGGCATCGACGAGCCCGGCCGCGAGATCGGCGGCGTGGTCGTGGCGCGGATCCTTGAGGTGATGCCGCATCCCGACGCGGATCGCATCCGGCTCGCCGATGTCGACGCGGGCGACGGCCCGGTGCGCGTGGTGTGCGGCGCGCCGAACATCGAGGCCGGCATGGTGGTGCCCTTCGCGCGCGTCGGCGCGCACCTGCCCGGCGACTTCAAGATCGAGCGCCGCAAGATCCGGGGCCAGGTGTCGGAGGGAATGCTCTGCTCGGCGCGTGAGCTCGGTCTCGGCGACGACCACGCGGGAATCCTCGAGCTCTCGTCCGCCGCCGTGCTCGGCACCGACGTGCGCGAGGTGCTCGGTCTCGACGATGTCGTGTTCGATCTTTCGATCACTCCCAACCGGCCCGACGCGATGGGCATCGTGGGCGTCGCGAGAGAGTTGGCCGCGCACTTCCGCCTCGCGCTCGACGTGCCCGCGCCCGACGCCGGTCGCACGGTTGCGATCCTGCGGAGCGCGACCGTCGAGGTGGACGTGCCGCAGCGTTGCCCGCGGTTCGTCGCGCTGGTCGCCGACGTCACGATGGGGGAGTCACCCGACTGGATGAAACGGCGCCTCGTGCTCGCGGGCATGCGGCCGATCAGCAATGTCGTCGACGTGACCAACTACGTCATGCTCGAACGGTGCCGGCCGCTCCATGCGTTCGACCTCGATCGCCTCGCCGGCCCGGGCATCGTCGTGCGCCTCGCCGAAGACGGCGAGAAGATGGAGACGCTCGACGGTGTGCCGCGCGAGCTCACCGGTGACGACCTCCTCATTTGCGACGGGAATCGCGTCGTACAGGGAATCGCCGGAGTGATGGGCGGGGCGGCCGCCGAAGTGTCCGCCGGCACGAAGTCGATCCTGCTCGAGTCGGCCTACTTCGAGGCGTCGGGGATCGCGAAGACCTCGAAGCGCCTCGGGTTGCGATCCGAGGCGAGCGCGCGTTTCGAGCGAGGAGTCGACCCCAACGACGTCGCGGCCGGTGCCGTGCGGGCGATGGAGCTCCTGGGTGAGGTCGCGTCCGCTCGCCGGGAGCCCGGAGCCATCGACGTGTACCCCGAGCCGGTGCGGCCGGCGCGCATCACGGTCCGTACCGATCGCGTGAACCGGCTGTTGGCGACGGCGCTCGCCGACGCCGACGTGGCCGAGTTGCTCGCGCCGCTCGGTATCGAGGTGACGGGCGGGATCGCGACTGCGCCCACGTGGCGCCCCGATCTCGAACGGGAGATCGACATCGTCGAAGAGGTCGCGCGGCGGGTCGGGCTGCAACGGATCGTCCGCACGATCCCGTCGAGCCCCGCCAAGATCGGGGCGCTCACCCCGGAGCAGCGCGAGCGGCGCCGGATCGGCGACGTGCTCGTGGGCGCCGGCCACGACGAGGTGTTCACGCTGCCCCTCCTGGCACCGGCGGATCTCGCGCGTGCGGGAGTCGCGACCGACGCGCTGATCGAGGTCGAGAACCCGCTGCGCGCCGAGGAGTCGATCCTGCGCCCCGCGTTGTTGCCCGGCGTGCTGCGCGCGGTTGCGCACAACGCCGCGCACGGGAATGCCGACGTGTCGTTGTTCGAGCTCGGTCACGTGTTCGCACCGCCGGGCGCGGGGTCGACGCTCCCGATCGAGCGGCTGCACCTCGCGGCGGCCCGTTCCGGCCAGTTCGCCCGGGCGCCGTTCGAGCCCGATCGCGACGTCACCGTCCACGACATGGTCGCGGTCGTCGAGGCGCTCGCCCAGGAGCTGCGTCTCGCAGATTGGGAGCTGGTCGCGGCATCGCCTCCCGGGTTCCATTCCGTGCGCGCGGCGCGGATCGTCGTCGACGGCGACGAGATCGGCGCGGTCGGAGAGGTCGACCCCGCCGTGCTGGGCGCGTTGGCGCTCGTCGGGCCGGTCGTCGCGTGCGAGCTCGATGCCGACGCGTTGCTCGCGTCGGCCCGGGTGCCGCTGACGGCCCGGCCGGTGTCGCGCTTTCCGGCATCGACGATCGACCTCGCGTTCGTCGTCTCCGACGACGTGCCCGCGGGTGCGTTGCTCGCGGCGTTGCGGACGACGGGCGGCGAGTTGCTCGAATCGGTGCAGCTCTTCGACGTGTTCCGCTCCGACGCGCTCGGGCCCGGCAAGGTGAGCCTCGCGTTCGCGTTGCGGTTCCGGGCGGTCGATCGGACCTTGACCGACGCCGAGGTCGGTGAGTTGCGCACGCAGTGCATCGGCGCGGCGAAGTCGGCGTTCGGAGCCGAGCTCCGCGGATGAGCGCGCAGCCGTTCGAGCACCGGATCCGTGTTCGCTACGCCGAGGTCGACGGTCAGGGTGTGGTGTTCAACGCGCACTGGCTCACGTACTTCGACGAGGCCTGCACCCGCTTCGTCGAGTCGTGGGGCTTCGGATCCGAGTACTGGATCAACGACTTCGACGTGATGCTCGTGAAGGCGGTGCTCGAATGGACGGGCCCGGCCCGCTTCGACGAGTGGGTGGCGATCGCCGTCGAGCCGGCGAGGATCGGCACGAAGTCGTTCGACCTGCGGTATCACGCGTCGGTGGCCGGGCGCGACGCGTGTGACGCGGTGATCACCTATGTCGCGATCAAGCCCGGAACCAACGACTCGATGGAGATTCCCGACGCCGTGCGCTCCGTGCTGACCGATCGGATGTCGGAGCGCGCTCACTTCGAATGAACGAAAGGAAGGGGCCCCGAAAGGCCCCTTCCTCCGTTCACAGTGACGATACTTACGGGGTTTCGGTACCGACCTGACAGATCACCTGAGCGGTGACGTTGCCGGCCGTGTTGGCGATGAACGACACCGTCCAGCCCGCACCGGCGGCCTGCGGTCCGGAGTTCGTGATGGTCGCGCCCGGAGTGGTTCCCGCGAGGGTGAAGCCTCCACCGGTGGCCACCTGGCCTGTTGCACAAGCGATTGTCGCGGTGCCCGTCACGGTCGCCACCGGCGTGCCGGCGAGGATGTGGAACGCGGGCACAACCGCGGGTCCTGTACCACCGACCGGACCGGCAACGCCGGTTCCACCGACCGGTCCGGCCGGACCGACCGGGCCCTGAATTCCCTGAAGCCCGGTGACACCCTGGAGGCCTTGCGGACCGGCTATGCCCTGCAGCCCCTGGACTCCTTGCGGACCACCGGCCGGGCCCGTGCCGCCGACCGGACCTGTCGGTCCCGGCTCACCGAACGTGCCGCGTGCACCCACGGCTCCCTTGCCGATCAGGACGGTGTACTGCCCCGGACCACACTTGCCCGACGAGGGGAAGTGCACGACTCCGTTGTGGGGATTGATGCAGAGGATGACTTGGCTGACGGTTCCGGCACCTGCGATTGCTATGCCCGGAGCACCGATCGCCAGTGTCGCCACCGATGCGACGAGTGCCAACTTCAACTTCTTGTGCGCCATCTACGTGTCCTTTGGTTGGGGGGGTGCCCGCGCGGAACGAGCTCGCAAGAACGGACCGGCGAGTCATCGACGGCGACGCATCGGCCTTGAGGCCGCGTGCGAAATGAGTGCTCGAGTTGTCGAGACGGAGTGACTCGACGTCTCACGACGACGCCGCGGCACAAGACCTACGACGCGGCGCTGCTCGTTCCCACGGCGCAGATCGCGAACGCCGTGACGCTGGTACCGCTATCTCGACCCACCCACGAAACAGTCCAGCCGTCGCCTGCCGGAGTCGTCTGGGATGCCGAAACGCGCGCGGCGCTCGCTACAAAGCCGCCGCCGCTCGCTACCGATCCGGGAGCACAGATAACAGTTGCACTACCCGAGTCACTGGTTGACGAGTCAGTGGTCGAAACTCTCTTGTACGTGTTGACTCCTGGTTGGCCCGGTTGGCCCGGTTGGCCCGGTTGGCCTGGTTGGCCTGTTTGTCCTGGGGGCCCGATCGGACCGATCGGACCGGCAGGACCTTGGAAGCCTTGCGGTCCGACCAGGCCGGCGTCGCCCTGCGGGCCGGGCTCACCGGCGAGGCCGCGTTCGCCGCGCGGTCCGGCCGTGTCGCCCACCACGAGGGTGACCTGCTTCGGGCTGTAGCAGCGTCCGAGCGGGCTGAAGTGCACGATGCGGGTCGCACGGTCGTAGCAGATCGTGAACGGCGCGCTCGCGCCCACGGGCGTGAACATCGCCGCGGTCGTACCCAGCGCGACCGCGCACACGAGCGCGACCCGCGTGGAGTTGAACCTCTTGTGTTTCATTCGGGGTCGTCTTCCGTCGTGGGAGCGCGCATTGGTTGGAGCGCGCGCGTTTCCCGGCCGGCGCCTGCAATCGACGCGAGGCCGGTGTGCTTGAGCCCAACCCATCGAGAACCCCGGCACGCGTGAAGAGTTGCGACCAGCGTGGGTTGTTCGTGTCGATGTGTGGTCTGTCAGCCCCGCGTCGCCGTTCCGACGACCGATGTCGTGCCCGCAGTGGAGTTGACGACTTCGAGGGCGGCGGTTCCGGCGTCGTCGATCTCGACGCGCACGTCGATCGTGTCGCCGGCCACGACCATGCCGACGAAACGAAGGTCGATCTCACCGTGGGCGAGGAACTCCTCGCCCCAGGCGTCGAGCATGATCCCGTACGCGGGGCCCGCCACTTGCACGCCCTGCGCGACGAGACCCGGCAGGCCGAGAGCCCTGGCGGTGTCCGCGTCGGAGTGAAAGTTGCCGCGTCGCGAGTACGCGCGCACGAGATCTTCGGTGACGTGGAGCGTCACGCGCCGCTGCGTCACGACCCGCTCAATGTCGCGGTCGGCGTGAACGTCACCCACGACGTCCAGAGCGGCTCTTCGGGCTCGGTCGCCGTGATGACCGCGACCTCGATGTCGACGTATTCGCGCCCGCGCTTCTCGTAGCGGGAGACGACGCGACCGAACGTGATCAAGTCCGCGTCGGCCGGCGCCGTCCGGTGGCACTTGAGGCGCTGCCGGGTCTGGATCATCGCGTCGGGCACGGTCTGCTGGAAGCAGAGCACCGTCAGGTTGGCCGCGATGGGCGGGTAGAGGGCGCCGGCGCGCAGCAGCGGGTGGTCGAGCCCGGCCGCCCGCCAGTAGCGATCGTTGGCAGCCGCGGAGATGGTCAGGCGCAGCGGCCCGAGCGGCTGGTCGGGGGTCAGGCTCTTCCAGGCGTTCGACGTCTCATGCATCGTGATGTATTATATCCACCGTGGCGTATCGAGCAGGTGTCGTGGGTGGGTCGGGCTATGCCGGCGCCGAGTTGTTGCGTCTCCTCGCGGGTCACCCCGACATCGAGGTAGTGCACGTTACGGCCGACTCCAACGCCGGCGCCGGCGTCGGCGAGCTGTATCCGAGCCTGTTGCCGGCGTACGGGGGGCTCCAGTTCGCTCCGGTCGACGCCGCCGACCTCGAGGGGCTCGACCTCGTGTTCTGCGCGCTCCCGCACGGCGCGAGCCAGGCGTTGTTGCCCGGCCTGCTCGATCACGTCGGTCACGCCGTCGATCTCGGCGCCGACTTCCGCCTCCCACCCGAGGTGTACTCACGCTGGTACGGCGAGCCGCACCACGCGCCGGAGGTCGCCGATCGTTTCGCGTACGGTCTCGTCGAGCTCTACCGCGACGACATCGCGTCACGCCGACACGTCGCGTCGCCCGGCTGCTACCCGACGGCGGTGAGCCTCGCGTGTGCACCGCTCGTCGCGCTCGATCTCGTCGAACCGCGCATCATCGCCGACGCGGTGTCGGGCCTGTCGGGCGCGGGCCGCGGCCTGAAGACGACGAGCCTGTTCTCCGAGGCCAACGAGAACGTCAGCGCGTACGGTCTCCTCACCCACCGGCACACCGCCGAGATGGAGCAGGCACTCACCAAGGCGGCCGGCAAGCCGGTGCAGGTGTTGTTCACACCGCACCTCGTGCCCACGACGCGGGGCATCCTCGCGACCTGTTACGCGCGTCCGGCGACCACCGGATTGTCGACTGCCCGCCTCCTCGAGCACTACCGCGAGTTCTACGCCGACGACGCGTGCGTGTTCGTGGTCGACGAGCCGTCGGGCACCAAGGCCACCTACGGCGCCAACGTCGCGCACGTCACCGTGCGGTTCGACGCGCGCACCGAGACGGTCGTCGCGATCGCGGCGGAGGACAACCTCGTGAAAGGCGCGTCGGGCCAGATGATCCAAGCCGCCAACCTCCTCCTCGGCATTCCGGAGACGACCGGCCTGCCCCTGCTCGGGATCCAGCCGTGAGCGTCACCGCGGCGAAGGGTTTCGCGGCGGGTGGCCTGGCCTGCGGCATCAAGGAGTCGGGCGCGCCCGATCTTGCCCTCGTGGCCACCGACGATCATCGGCCGGTGCCCGCGGCGGCGGTGTTCACGAGCAATCTGGCGCAAGCCGCACCGGTGCAGGTCTCGCGCGCGCACCTCGCTGACGCGCGGGCGGCCGCGGTCGTCCTCAGCTCCGGGAACGCCAACGCGGCCACGGGCGAGCCCGGCCGGCGCGACGCGCGCCGCATGTGCGAGCTCGCGGGTGTCGGGCTCGAGACGGCCGCGGCCGACGTGCTCGTGTGCTCGACCGGCCTGATCGGCATCCCGATGCCCATGCACGCGCTCGAGGCGGGCATCCCGAAGCTGTGCGGCACACTCGCCACGGCCGGCGGCGGTGACGCGGCTCAGGCGATCCTCACGACCGACACCGTCCGCAAGGAAGCGACGGCGGCCGCGGGCAACGCGATCGTCGGCGGTATGGCCAAGGGCGCGGCGATGCTGTCGCCGGCCATGGCCACGATGCTCGCGGTGCTCACGACCGATGCCGACGTCGACGCGATCACGCTCCAACAGTCGCTCGCGCGTGCCGTCAGCGAGACGTTCGACTGCTTGAGCGTCGACGGTTGCCGTTCCACCAATGACACCGTGATCGTGCTGGCGAACGGGCGGGCCGGCGCCGTCGACTCGGCGCAGCTCACGGCCGCGCTCACCGCCGTGTGCGGCTCGCTGGCCGAGCAGATGGCGCGCGACGCGGAGGGCGCGACCAAGTTCGTGCGTGTACAGGTGTCGGGCGCGCGCACGCAGGCCGAGGCCCGCGTCGCGGCGCGCGCCGTGGCCAACAGCCAGCTCGTGCAGTGCTCGCTCAACGGCGGCGACGCGTACTGGGGCCGGGTGCTGTCGGAGCTCGGAGCAAGCGGCGCGTTCATCGATCCGGAGCTGGTCGACATCGCCTACAACGGGATCACCGTGTGCCGCGACGGCGTCGCCTGCGCGCACGACGAAGCAGCACTCGCGACGCAGATGAATGGAGGTGCGATCGACCTCCATTGCGACCTGCGCCTCGCGCACGGAGCGGCCACGATCCTCACCACCGATCTGTCGCACGCGTACATCGACGAGAACCGGCGCACGTCATGATCTCGGCATGAGCCGTCCAGGCGCAGATCCGGAGGCCCGGAAGGGCACCGACAGCCTCGCGGGCGTTCGAGGGCCGGAGGTCGCAGCCGCATGAGCCACGACCCTCACGAACGGGTCCGCACCGCGGGCGAGAAGGCGATCGTGCTCGCGGAGGCGCTGCCTTACATCCGCGAGTTCACGGGCAAGACGGTCGTGATCAAGTACGGCGGCCACGCCATGGACGACCCGAAGCTCGCCGACCTGTTCGCCACCGACGTCGTGCTCATGCGCCTGGTCGGCATGAACCCGGTGGTGGTGCACGGCGGTGGCCCGCAGATCAGCGAGCTCATGCGGCGCCTGGGCAAGGAACCGGAGTTCGTCGACGGCCGGCGCGTCACCGACGCCGAGACGGTCGACATCGTCCGCATGACATTGGTCGGCAAGGTCAACCGCGAGATCGTCGCCTCGGTCAACCGGCACGGTTCGTACGCAGTGGGCCTGTCCGGCGAGGACGCGGCGATGATCCGCGTCGACCAGCGCGATCCCCGGCTCGGATTCGTCGGCGACGTGCGCGAGATCAACCCGACGATCGTGACGCGCATGCTGCGCGAGGAGTTGATCCCGGTGATCGCGACGGTCGGTGTCGACGACGACGGGCACGCCTACAACGTGAACGCCGATACGGTGGCCGGCGCGATGGCAGAGGCACTCGACGCCGAGAAGCTCGTGTACCTCACCGATGTCGAGGGCGTCTACGGCGACTGGCCCGACGAGAGTTCGCTGATCTCGCGTATCGACGTGAGTGGGATGGAGCGGTTGATCGCCGACGGGAAGGTGTCGGAGGGGATGATCCCCAAGCTGGAGTCGTGCGTGTCGGCGTTGAAGCAGGGCGTGCGCAGCGCGCACATCCTCGACGGCCGGTTGCCGCACGCGCTCCTGTTGGAGTTCTTCACGCGCGAGGGAGTCGGAACGATGGTGCGACCGTGACGAGATTCGACGAATTGGCGGCGCTCGACCGCGCGAACGTGATGCAGACCTATGGGCGTCTCCCGGTGGCGTTCGTCCGCGGCGAGGGAACGAACCTCTGGGACAGCGAAGGCAAGCGGTATCTCGACTTCCTCTCGGGTCTCGCGGTGACGTCGCTCGGCCATGCCCACCCCGAGGTTGCCGACGCGATCGCCGACCAAGCGCGCACGCTCCTCCACGTGTCGAACCTCTACTACAACGACGTGCAGCCGTTGGTGGCCGAGCGCCTCAACGCATTGCTCGGCGGCGGTGGCCGCGTGTTCTTCGCCAACTCCGGCGGCGAGGCCAACGAGTGCGCGATCAAGCTCGCCCGGCGGCACGGCCAGAAGAACGGCGGTCCGGACCGCTTCCACGTGCTCAGCGCGTACGGCTCCTTCCACGGCCGCACGCTCGCGACGCTGGCGGCCACCGGCCAGCCCCAGAAGCAGGAGACGTTCCAACCGCTCCCCGAGGGTTTCCGGCAGGTCGCGTTCGACGACCTCGACACGCTCGAGGCCGCGCTCGACGAACGGGTCGCTGCGGTCATGCTCGAAGCCGTGCAGGGCGAGGGCGGAGTAGTGCCGGCATCGCCCGAGTACCTCCGCGGTGTCCGCCGGTTGTGCGACGAGCACGAGGCGCTGCTCATCGTCGACGAAGTGCAGTGTGGTCTCGGCCGAACCGGGACCTGGTTCGCGTTCGAGCACGCGGGTATCGCGCCCGACGTCGTCACGATGGCGAAGGCGCTCGGCAACGGCATGCCGATCGGTGCGTGCTGGGCGCGTGCCGATGTCGCCGCCGCGTTCGCGCCCGGCGATCACGCCACGACCTTCGGTGGCCAGCCCCTGGCGGCTCGCGCCGCGCTGGCGACACTCACGGTGATGGAGCGCGAGCGGATCCCCGAGCGCGCGGCGAAGGCGGGTCGGCGGTTGACCGAGGCCTTGCAGAAGGTCGACGGCGTCGCCGACGTTCGCGGCGCCGGCCTGCTCGTCGCGGCCGAGCTGGCGCCCGGCCTCGACGCCAAGGCGGTGGCCCAGCGCTGTCTCGACACCGGGCTGGTGCTCAACGCCGTCACGGCGAGCGCGCTCCGGCTGGCGCCGTCGTTGCTCGTCACCGACACCCAGATCGACGAAGGGGTCGCGATCATCGCCGCCGCCTGCGCCGCGGAGGCCTGAGCATGCCCAGCCATTCGTTCTTGGAGGTCGACGACCTCGATCCCGCGCGGTTGCAGTCGGTGCTCGATCAGGCGCTGGCGTGGAAGACCGACCCGTTCCAGGTGCCTCCGGCGCTCGCGGGCCGCGGCGTGGCCGCGTTGTTCGAGAAGCCTTCGGCGCGCACGCGCATCTCGATCGAGATGGCGGTCGCGACGCTGGGCGGCCACCCGATCTACATCCGCGCCGAAGAGGTGGGTCTCGACAAGCGAGAGTCGGTCGAGGACGTCGCCCGCACGATGGCCGGCATGTGCGCGGTCATCGCGGCTCGGGTCTTCGACCACCGCACGCTCGAGCGCATGGAAGCCGCCGTCGACGTCCCGATCGTCAACCTGCTCTCCGATCGCGCACACCCGTGCCAGGCGCTCGCCGACCTCTTGACGTTGCGCGAGCACTTCGGCCGGCTCGAGGGGCTGCGGGTCGCGTTCGTCGGCGACGGCAACAACGTCGCGGCGTCGCTGGCATTCGGCGCGGCGCTTTCCGGCGTCGAGCTCGCGGTCGCGTCACCCGAGGGGTACGAGCTCGATCCGGAGGTCGTCGCGCGCGCCCGGAATCTCGGCGGCACGGTCGAGCTGACCGGCGATCCCGACGAGGCCGTGCGCGGTGTCGACGCGATCTACACCGACGTCTGGACGTCGATGGGCCAGGAGACCGAACGCGAGCAGCGGTTGCACGCCTTCGCGGGTTTCACCGTCGACGAGGCGATGCTGAGGGGCGCGAGCGCGGGCGCAGTGTTCTTGCACTGCCTGCCGGCTCACCGCGGCGAGGAGGTCGCGGCCGAGGTGATCGACGGCCCCCGCTCGCTGGTGTGGCAGCAGGCCGCGAACCGCATGCACGCCGCACGCTCGCTGCTCGTGCACGTGCTGCGAGAAGGCGACTGATGGTGACGCTGGGCAAGCCGCAACGGCAGCATCGCATCCTGCGGGTCCTCGAGGACCAGCCGGTCTCGAGCCAGGCGCAACTCGTCCAGTTGCTCGAGGCGGAGGGCGTGGTCGCGACCCAGGCGACGGTGAGCCGCGACCTCGAGGAGCTCGGCGCGGTGAAAGTGCGCATCCCCGGCGGTGCCATGGCGTACGCGATCCCCGAGGGGAACCGCGAACGCGCGCCGTCGGACGATCACCTGAAGCGGCTCCTCGGCGAGTTCGTCGTGGAGGTAGCGTTCAGCAGCAACCTCGTCGTGTTGCGCACGCCGCCGGGCAGCGCACACGTGGTGGCTTCTGCGATCGACCGGTCGTCGATGCCCGACACGCTCGGGACCGTGGCCGGCGACGACACGGTGCTGGTCGTGTGCACCGAGGCGGTTGGCGGAAGCGAAGTCGCGGCGCGTTTCGCCGCGTTGGCCGGACTCTGAGAGGAATTCAGTGGCGAAACGAGTGGTACTGGCCTATTCGGGCGGGCTCGACACGTCTGTGGCCGTGCGCTGGATCCGCGAGGAATGGGGCTACGAGGTCATCGCCTGCGCGGTCGACGTGGGGCAGTTGAAGCCCGGCGAGGACGACGTCATCCGCGAGCGGGCGCGGGCAGCGGGCGCGGTCGAGGTCGAGGTGATCGACGCGCGCGCCCAGTTCGCATCCGAGACCCTCGTGCCCGCGCTCCAGGCCAACGCGATGTACGAAGGCAAGTACCCGCTCGTCTCGGCACTCTCCCGTCCGGTGATCGTCGAGCACCTCGTTGCGTCCGCCCGCCGGCACCACGCCGACGCGGTGGGTCACGGCTGCACGGGCAAGGGCAACGACCAGGTCCGGTTCGAGGTCTCGTCGCGCATCCTCGCGCCCGACCTCGACGTGCTCGCCCCGGTGCGGGTCTGGGGCCTCACGCGCGCCGACTGCATCGATCTCGCCGCGAAGTGGGACATCCCGATCGAGGCCACGAAGGAGAAGCTGTACTCGATCGACGAGAACATGTGGGGCCGTGCGATCGAGTGCGGTGTGCTCGAGAACCCGTGGTCGTCCGCGCCCGACGAGCCGTACACGCTGACTCGTAGTCCTGCCGACGCGCCGAAGGAGCCGCGCGAGATCGTGATCGAGTTCGAGCGCGGCGCGCCCGTCTCGCTCGACGGGAGATCGATCGATCTCGTGTCGCTGATCGAGGAGCTCGGCGCGCTCGTCGGCTCCTACGGCTGGGGTCGCGTCGACATGGTCGAGAACCGCCGGGTCGGCATCAAGAGTCGCGAGGTGTACGAGTGTCCGGCGTCGCTGGCGCTCGTGCTCGCGCACCAAGACCTCGAGGGCATCACCCTCGAACGCGACGTGGCGCGCGAGAAGCAACGCATCGAGATACGCGTCGCCGAGCTCGTCTACGACGGGATGTGGCACTCGCCGTTGATGAAGGCCCTGCAGGCGTTCGTCACCGAGACGCAGCGCGAGGTCACCGGTGAGGTCCGGTTGCGCTTGGCGGCCGGCCAGTGCCGAGCGGTCGGCCGGCGCGCGCCGCGCGGCCTCTACGACCACGACCTCGCGACGTACGACGCCGAAGACATGTTCCGCCACCAGGACTCGGAGGGCTTCGTACGCCTGTGGGGGCTCTCCGCGCAGACCTGGTCGCGCCGCCAGGGCCCGGGCTCGAAGTGAGCCGGGCGCAGACCGCAGGTCCGGACGGTGTGGATCGCGGCACGGGCGATCGAGGACCGGAGGGCGTAGCCGCATGAGTAGCGAGCTGCCGGAAGGTGAGGCGTCCGGGAAGCCGCTGTGGGCCGGCCGGTTCGGCGAGGGCCCGTCCGACGAGCTGCTCGCGTTCACCGTCAGCCTGCCGTACGACCGCCGCCTGGGTGCCGACGATCTTGCGGGCTCCCGCGCGCACGTGCGCATGCTCGAGACGGTCGGGCTCCTCCAGGAGGAGGAGCGGCAGGTGATCACGGCCGCGCTCGCGCGGGTCGAGGAGGAGCTCTCGGCGGGCACGTTCGCGTTCGCGCCCACCGACGAGGACATTCACACCGCGATCGAGCGCCGCGTCACCGAGATCGCCGGTCCGACGGGCGCCAAGTTGCACACGGGCCGGAGTCGCAACGATCAGGTCGCGCTCGATCTGCGCCTCTACCTCCGGCGCGAGGGGCGCGTGCAGGCCACTCGCATCCACGAGCTCCAGACCGTGCTCCTGCGGCGGGCCGAGGAAGCAACCGACGTGTACCTCCCCGGTTACACCCACCTCCAACGCGCGCAGCCGGTGCTCCTCGCGCACCACCTGCTCGCGCACTTCTGGGCCTTGGGTCGCGACCTCGATCGCTGGCGCGACTGCCTCGTACGCGTCGACGTGTCTCCCCTGGGCGCGGGCGCGCTCGCCGGTTCGAGTTTGCCGATCGACCCGCAGCTCGTCGCGAGTGATCTCGGGTTCGCGTCGGTGTTCACGAACTCGCTCGATGCCGTGTCCGACCGCGATTTCGTCGCGGAGGCGTTGTTCGCCGCGACGCTCACGCAGGTGCACCTCTCGCGCCTCGGCGAGGAGATCGTGTTGTGGTCCACCGAGGAGTTCGGTTTTCTGCGCCTCGCCGACGCGTTCTCGACGGGCTCGTCGATGCTGCCGCAGAAGAAGAACCCCGACATCGCCGAGCTCGCGCGCGGCAAGGCCGGTCGGCTCATCGGCCATCTCGCCGGCTTCCTCGCGACGCTGAAGGGCCTCCCGCTCGCGTACAACCGCGATCTGCAAGAGGACAAGGAGCCGCTCTTCGACGCGCTCGACACTTGTGCGCGCTCGTTGCTCGCACTGTCGGGCCTGATGGCGTCGGCGGAGTTCGTCGACACGCGGATGACCGTCGCGGCCGACGACCCGATGAGCGCCGCCACCGACCTCGCGGAGCATCTCGTGGAGTCGGGCACGCCCTTCCGTGAGGCCCACGCGATCGTCGGCGGCCTGGTGCGCCAGGCCGTCGAGCGGGGCGTGCCCCTCGACGAGCTCGTCTCGAACGACCCGCGTCTCGGCCCCGACTGCCTCTCGCTGTTGCAGCCGGGCAGCGCGGTGCGGCGCCGCACGACACCGGGTGGTGGCGGGCCGGAGCCCGTCGCGCGCCAGCTCGAAGCCGCACGCGACCGGTTGGCCGAACAGCAGGTGTGGCTCGAACGGTGAGGGCCGCGAGTCGAACCCGCAGCCGTGTGCTCCCACGATCGTTCTACGACCGAGACGCAATCGAGGTCGCGCCCGAACTCTTGAACAAGGTGTTGGTGCGCGAGGGCGACGGCCCGCGGCTCGTGGCGCGCATCGTCGAGGTCGAGGCTTACCGCGGCGCCGACGATCCCGGCAGTCACGCCTTCCGCCGCCGGACGCCGCGCAATGGCGTGATGTTCGGCCCGCCCGGGCGGCTCTACGTGTACTTCTCGTACGGCAACCATTGGTGCATGAACGCGGTGTGCGGTCCCGGGACGCAGCCGCACGCGGTGCTCCTGCGTGCCGCCGCGCCGCTCGCCGGGCTCGATGCGATGCGCGAGCGGCGCGTCGCCGCCCGCCGCGACCGTGACCTGTGTGCGGGCCCCGGTCGCCTGGGCCAGGCGTTCGGCGTCGACCGTTCGTTCGACGGAGCCGACCTCGTGCGGGGCGAGCTGCGCATCGCCGACGACGGTGTCAGCCCACCCGCGCATCCGGGCGTGTCCCGGCGCATCGGTCTCGGGGTGGGCAAGGGCGACGAGCTGGAGCTGCGGTTCTACGTGCCGGGAGACGAGAACGTGAGCGCGAGACCTCGCTAGCGTTCCGCGCGTGGCGGACAACGAGAGCATTCGCAGTGTGGGCGGACGGGTCGCGGTCGTCACCGGCGCCGCGAGCGGCATGGGTCGTGCGGTCGCGCGGCTCTTCGCCGCGGAAGGCGCGGTGGTGTACGGCCTCGATCGCGATGCCGACCGGCTGACCAAGGTCGGGGAGTCGATCCAACGCGCAGGCGGGATCGTCGAGACGCATCCCGTCGACATGACGAAGCCCGACGAGATCCGAGCCGTGATCGGCGAGATCGGCGCGCGGGTCAAGAAGATCGACATCCTCGTGAACAACGCCGGCGTGAGCCTGCCGGCGCCGATCGATTCCGACGACTACGAAGCCGCGTGGGATCTCACCTTCGCGGTGAACCTCACCGGATACGTGCGGATGATCCGGGCGTGCCTGCCGCACCTTTTCGCTTCCGACGCGGGCCGGATCGTCAACATCGCCTCGACCGAAGGCCTGGGCGCGACGCCGTACATCTCGCCCTACACCGCTTCGAAGCACGGCGTCGTCGGGCTGACGCGCTCGCTCGCGACCGAGCTCGGATCCCGGGGGATCACCGTCAACTGCATCTGCCCCGGCCCCATCAACACGGGGATGACCGCGCCGATCCCCGACGACGCCAAGCAGAAGTTCGCGAACCGCCGGGTGCCGCTCCGTCGCTACGGCGAGCCCGAAGAGGTCGCGCAGATGGTGCTCAATCTCGCGTTACCCGCGTCGTCGTTCGTGAACGGCGCGGTCATCCCCGTCGACGGCGGCCTCACCGCCAAGTTCGGCTGACCGCGAGCGGCGGTCCGTTGTGAACGACGACGAGCGCTGGGATCTGTGGGTCGGCGCGGTCATCGACTGCGAGATCGACGGCGACCGGAGGCGCCTCAGCGGCGCGGATGCCGGAACGCCGCCGGCGACGCCGCTCTTCGTGCTCACCGCCTACAACCCCGGCGGGGAAGCGCGCGATCGCGATCGCAACGAGGCCGACCAGCGCCGGCTCGAGCGCGAGCTGATCGCGATCGGCGTGAGCTTCTGGCCGGCCGACGGGCAATCGGTGGATGGGTCGTGGTCGGAGCCCGGCGTCGCGGTGGGCGGGCTCGACCGCGCCGAAGCATGCGAGCTCGGGCGGCGCTACGGTCAGCTCGCCGTGTACGAGCTCGATGAGCACGACGTGCACGTCGTCCGCTGCGCCGACAGCAAGGTCGTTCGCACGCGCGCTCGCCGTCGCTGAGGTGGTGACGCCCCGCGAGATCTGCTTACGCGTGCGTCCCGCGGGACGTATTTCGAGGTCCGCGGTCCTCACCGTCCGCGAGCACACCTCACGCGGGGGTTCCGCGGAACCGTTTCCGCGGCCTCCCAAATAGGATCGCTCGCCGGGCCCGTCAACTACCGTCGGCGGCCGTGGACGTCGACCGTCAGATCCAGCTGCTCACCGTGGGCGCGGTCGACGTGATCTCCGAGGCCGAGCTGCGGAAGAAGCTCGAGACCGGCCGGCCGTTGCGGGTGAAGCTCGGCATCGACCCAACCGCCTCCGACATCCACCTGGGCTTCGCGGTCGTGCTGCGCCGGCTGCGCCGCTTCCAGGACCTCGGTCACGTCGCCGTGCTGATCATCGGCGACTTCACCGCGATGGTCGGTGATCCTTCGGGCAAGTCGGTCACGCGGCCGCGACTGAGCAAGGACGAGGTCGACGCCCACGCGCAGAGCTACATCGAGCAGGTCACCCGCATCCTCGATCCGGCGCCCGAGCGCCTCGAGATCGTGCGCAACTCGGCCTGGCTGGGATCTCTCGACATGGAAGCCGTGCTCCAGATGACCGCGCAGGTCACCGTCGCGCGCATGCTCGAACGCGACGACTTCGCCAAGCGGTACCAGAGCGGTGTCGCGATCTCGCTCATGGAATTCCTCTACCCGTTGCTGCAGGCCACCGACTCGGTCGAAGTGCGCGCCGACGTGGAGTTGGGCGGCACCGACCAGCTCTTCAACCTGATCATGGGCCGTCACCTCCAGGCGCGCGCCGGCCAGGACCAGCAGATCGTGCTCACCACACCGCTGCTGGTCGGGCTCGACGGCGAGCAGAAGATGTCGAAGTCGCTCAACAACTACATAGGGATCGCCGAGATCCCCTCGGAGCAGTTCGGCAAAGTGATGTCGATCGCCGACGAGATGATGCCCGCGTACTTCCAGTACGCGACCGACTGGCCGCCCGAGCAGGTCGCCGACATCACCGGACAGCTCGCAGAAGGCGCGTTGCACCCGAATGCCGCGAAGCGGATGCTGGCTCGAGCCGTGGTCGACCTGTACCACGGCGCCGGCGCCGGCGACGCCGCCGAGGCCGACTTCGATCGGGTGTTCAAGGCGCACGCGCAACCCGAGGAGGTGCCCGAGGTGCCAGTGGAGGGAGACATTCCCCGCAAGCTCTCGCAGTGGTTGGTCCTGCTGGGCCTGGCCGCCGGGCACCGTGAGGCCGCCCGTCAGATCAAGGGCGGCGCGGTCAAGATCGAGGGCGTGCCGATCACTGAGGATGTCGAGTACACCGCCGCCCAGCTCGAGGGCCGGGCGGTCCAGAACGGGAAGCGGAAGTGGGCCCGATTGCGCGCCAACACCGGCGAGGCCGACACGCACTGAATTCGCAGGCCCCTGACCAGGGGGTTTGCACGATTGTTGCGTGTGTTTGCAATTGCTGTGTGGGAATCGCTAGTCTCCCTCCTCGCCCCGCACGCCGGATCGCGCCCGTTCTACGGGCCCGGAACGACGGGACCGGTTGACACCAACGTTTTCTCTCCGCTCTCCAACGCGCGGGTCCTCGGATCCGGTCGGCGTCGCGAACTGCGAGTGAGCCAGCGGAAGTGAGAACGAGTGTCGCTCCGACACGCCGCCTCGTGCGGTTGTCGGGGAGCCGCTTCTTGAAAACAGAGCAGTGAAAGCCTAAAGCCAGTGCGGGAACCGTTCTCCGAC
>Ga0265338_10001927_pt1 | contig 32375 bp, 29 predicted proteins | sample 42126metaG_FD_193579 | JGI IMG/M metagenome (GOLD analysis project Ga0265338, IMG submission 193579) | Rhizosphere microbial communities from Carex aquatilis grown in University of Washington, Seatle, WA, United States - 4-21-26 metaG | ecosystem: Host-associated > Plants > Roots > Rhizosphere...
GCCTTAATTGCCCCGCATCCCATCCGTAACGGCAACGTGAAACGCCAGTGGGCAAATTTCGGTCCGGCGCAAGTGTTAAAATCAATCAGTGCCGGGTCCTACGCGACGTAATCCCGCCAACCCCGCCAGGTCCGGAAGGAAGCAACGGTAACGGGCTAGTACGTGTGCAGTAGGTCACCCGGTACTTTTTATGCGCCATCGGCGCTTTCGCTTTTTGGTTGCGAGCCCTGGTTTTGCAGGCGTTCCGCGAGGAGAAACAGAATTGAGCCTGACCGTACGCCCCATAGTGGGCCGCCGAGCCAAAATTACCGCGCTCGGCACTTACGTTCCCCCCGAAATAATCACCAATCAAGACCTTGAAAAAATGGTAGACACCAACGACCAGTGGATCGTTGAGCGCACCGGGATTCGCACGCGCCACAAGCTGGCCGCGGGGCTGGGAGTGAGCGACATCTGCGTCGAGGCCGCTAAGAAGTGCCTGGCCGCGCGCGGCATAAGCCCGAACGATCTTGAAGTGATCATCGTGGGAACGGTGACGCCCGACATGATGTATCCCTCCACCGCTTGCCTGGTGCAGCACAAGCTGGGCGCTGCCAATGTTTGGGGCTTTGACGTTTCAGGCGGATGCTCTGGATTTACCTATGCGCTGCAGGCCGGCGTGAAGATGGTTGAAAGCGGAGCGCACTCGAAAGTGCTGGTATGCGGAGCCGACGCCAATACCCGCATGACCGACTACACCGACCGCACCACCTGCGTTCTGTTTGGCGACGGCGGCGGCGCAGTGCTGATTGAGCCCTGTGAAGAGGGCGAGATCGGCTTTATCGATTACCTGAACGAAATTGACGGCTCGGGTGGTGTGAGCCTCAACATGCCAGGCGGCGGCAGCCTGAATCCATCAACGCATGAAACCGTTGACAAGAAGATGCACGTCGTCCACCAGGATGGGCCGGCTGTGTACAAGTTTGCGGTGCGCAAAATGGCCGAGGCTACCACCAAACTGCTTGAGCGGAATGGTGTGGAAGGCAAAGACCTGGGTTGCTTTATTCCCCACCAGGCAAATATTCGCATCATCCAGTCCACGGCCAACCGGCTGGGCCTGCCGGCAGACCGGGTGATCATCAACATTGAGAAGTACGGCAACACCTCGGCGGGAACCATTCCCCTGGCCATGGAAACAGCGGTCGAACAGGGCAAGCTGAACAAGGGCGACTTGGTGCTTCTGGCGGCCGTGGGCGCCGGATTCACGGTGGGCACGGTGCTGCTGCGGTGGGAAATCTAAAAGCAGCTTCAAGCTGCTAGCCCCTAGCTACTAGCTTGGTGTCGGTTGAAGCGGCTCCTCGCTCCTTTTCCTAAATTGCGGGCCCGCACAAAAAAGCTAGCAGCTAGAGGCTAGAAGCTAGTAGCTGAACCGTCATATACTGTGCAACACCTGTTGCGTAGGACTCGCAGCGAACTTAGCTTCGGGAACAACGCGGCGGGAATAGAATCCACGAGCGGAGGTTGACTATGGAAGTAGAGTTCACCGCAAGGGGAGTCAAGATTTCAAAGGCGGTGCGTGCTCATGCTGAAGAGGGAATGGAGCGCATTGGGCGCATTCTGGGCCGCGGGGCGCATGGCAGCGTTACATTCAGCGTGCAGCGGCACCTGCAGATTGTCGAGCTCACGGTGCAGGCGCGCACGCAAAAGCTGGCGGCCACGGGCAAAGCCAACGAACCTGAAGCGGCCCTGCGCCTGGCCCTGAGCCACGCTGAAAACCAGGCCCGCAAATACCGCGACCGCAAGATCGAGAACAACAGGCTGCCCAAGGAAGAAAAAAGTCTGACTGTGCCTCCGGTGGCGCGGCCCAAGACGCGCGTTTCACCCGATCCGGAACAGCAGGCTGAAGGCAAGCTGGCGCGCGGCAAGGCAAGGGCTTCCATCGCGGTACATTCGTTTCCTGCAAAACCCACCGTCGTTGAGCCGCACATCATCAAGAACGGCGAATGCTTTGCGCTGAAGCCTCTCACCATTGAAGAGGCCGTGAAAGACGCGGAGTTCCGCGACCGCGATTTGCTAATCTTCCACGATCCCGCAGGCGACATGTACGTGCTACACCGCCGCCGCGACGGCCAAATGGAGTTGGTGGAGATTTCGTAAAGGCAACGGGGGTAACGCCGGTCTCCTGACCGGCTGTACGGTGGGTCTCCAGACCCACCGGAAAACTCTGATAACAGGCAAGAAGCGTCAGGGCATGACTTCTGTCATGCCGATCAGGGCAGCAAAGGGTAGGGGTTTTAACCCCTGTGGGATGTTTCATCAAATACCGCACGGAACTCACAGCCACAAAAAACTGCAGAAAGATCATTTGTTTTGCAGTTAATTATTGCCTGCTGGTGCACAATCAAATCGAGGGCAATTCTCGTTTTGCGACCCTTATGCCATCACCATAATCGTGACTCGCGGCAAGCTGGCCCCTAACCCCTGTGTCTAGAGGATTTTAGAATCTAACTCCTTTGCCATGACGATTTTGCGGCTATTTGTGCATGTTTCGCGATGGTCAAGTTAAGCAGTTTCAGGACTTTAAGCCCGATTCGGGGGGAGGGGGGAGTACATTTCTTGCTCGCTCAGAACCCCGCCCAGCGTAAGTACGCCGCGATGATCGGCTGACCCCACAGGCTGCTCACGATGCCGCCGATGCAGAGAAACGTGCCGAGCGGCAGCATCGTCGAGGCCCAGGAATCTATTCCTTTGCCCCGCACCCGCAGAACAATCGCGACCAGAGAGCCAAGCACAACGCCGATTGCAAATGAGAGCAACGCTCCGGGGAGCCCCAGCCAGGCAGCCAGCATAGCCATAAGCTTGGCATCGCCGAGGCCGAGCCCCTCGCGATGGCGGACGAATTTGTAAACCCGGCGGATGAAGATGATGATTCCAGCGGCGGAAAGAATGTTTATAAGTGAAAGAATCGCAGCTTGAATATGTATGTTGTTTCCCATGCTTGCCATAGCCGAAGCGTTTTCGGAAGGTATACGGACCACACTGTAGATGAATCCGAGCACGATACCTGGCCAAGTCAATCGATCAGGTAGCCACAGGTGTTCGGCATCCAATGCCGCAAGAGCCACTACTATCCAGCAGAAGATCGCTCCGCCGATACTTCTGGCTATGTCGAACGAGAGAGCAGTCGAAGTCGAACTCGGAGCCCAATTAGGAAAGCGCCAAGCGATTTCGCCCCAGGCGATACCCACCGCCGCCTCCACCAACGCATACCGCCACCCAATCCAAGCCCCGCAAGTCCTACACCGCCCGCGCAACACCAGCCAGCTAACGAGCGGCACATTCTCCCACCAAGCGAGCGTGCGCCCGCAGTTGCGGCAATGCGAGGGTGGCTTAACAATGCTCTCGCCGACGGGCCAGCGCGTCAGGCACACGTTCAGAAAGCTGCCAAAGGCCAGCCCCAGCAGCGCCGCAAACACGGTTCCCAAAATGCGAATCATCAGAAGAATTGAGTATACGGTTGAGAGGACGAAGATCGGCCCCACTTCGCTTGCTGAAGCAAACGTGGGACGCCCGTCGCGCGCCGACTAGTAAACTGAATATGCATGGACCTTTCGCAAGAAAGCCCCAGCCGCAAGTCCACGATCCAGCCGATCGCCACTGACCCGGCGCGCGCCGCAAAGCTCTTTGAGCAGTCGGCGGCCATTATGGAGCGTTTGCGCGCCCCCGGCGGCTGCCCATGGGACCGCGAACAGACCTTCGACACAGTCCGCAAATACACTCTCGAAGAAACTTACGAGGTCTTCGACGCCATTGAGCGCCGCGATTTTCCGCACCTCGCCGAGGAACTGGGCGACCTGCTGCTGCAGGTGCTGTTCTACGCAGAAATGGCCGCCAACGAAGGCCAGTTCACCATCGCCGACGTTCTCGACCACCTGAACCGCAAATTGATCCGCCGCCATCCGCATGTGTTTGGCGACGATGCCGCGCGCGAAGCCGGCAATAAGGCCCAGGTTGACCTGGCCGTGGCGAGTTCCGCGGAAGGCGTGTTACGCAATTGGGAAGAGATCAAGGCCGCCGAGAATGCCACTAAAGCTTCCAGCGATCCTGCTCAAGCCGACAGCCAACCAGCATCCCGCCTAGATTCCGTTCAGCGTGCGATGCCGGCGCTGCTTGAGGCGGCCAAGCTAGGCGGAAAGGCGCAGAAATCCGGCTTCGACTGGCCTGACTGGCGCGACCTGCTGCCCAAGATTGCCGAAGAAACAGCGGAGCTTGAGGCAGAAGCCGCTTCAGGCGATCCCGCACGCAAGTCAGCGATCGAAGCCGAACTAGGCGATCTGCTGTTCACGGTTGTGAACCTCGGCAGGCATCTCGGAGTCGATGCTGAGATGGCATTGCGCGGCTGCAATCTGCGTTTTCGCGAGCGGTTTCGGGAGATGGAACTCGCCTCCCCGCGCCCCCTAGAAGATCTGGCTCCGAATGAGCTTGAAGACCTGTGGGCGGCGGCAAAAAAGAAGCTCGCGGTGCAAGCCAGGCAGACCAGTCCCATGAATCCCATGGAACCAACTCATGATTGAGATTCGTCCGTGCCGGGGATTCGAAGAACTGCAAGCTTGTGTCGACCTCGAAATCGAGACCTGGGGCTACGATCCCACCGACCTGGTACCCAAAAAGACATTTCTGCTGGCCCAGAAGGTCGGCGGCCAGGTGATTGGCGCCTTTCATCAGAGTTCAGAAAGCGAATCCGACACACCCCATCTCGTCGGCTTCGCCATGGCGCTGCCAGGCATCAAGAACACCCCTTCGGGTCCGACACCCTATTTGCACTCGCATATGCTTGCAGTAAAAGAAGGTTACCGCAACCAGGGGCTGGGATTTCGGCTCAAACTTGAGCAGCGGAACGAATCGCTTTCTCGCGGCATCAAGCGCATGGAGTGGACCTTCGATCCTCTTGAAATTAAAAACGCTTATTTAAATATCCACAGGCTGGGCGCGGTCATTCGTGAATATCGACCCGATTTCTATGGTGTATCCTCTTCTCGACTGCAGGGTGGGCTCCCGACGGACCGATTACTGGCGGAGTGGGAGCTGGATTCGGAGCGCGTGAAGGTTCTTTTAGACGGCCTTCCTGCTGTCGCAGGTAGTTTCGAGGAGCGGATTCAGATCCCCGCCGCCATCTACCAATGGAAGGCTGAGGACCGAGATCGTCACCGCGCCCTCGCAGTTCAGTTCGAGAACCGGGAGAAGTTTCAAAGGGCGTTTCAAAAGGGATTAGCTGTCATTGGCTTCTCGCTTGATGCGGAGGGGAATGGAGTCTTTGAGCTGAGCCGGTTGCTAGACGGAGCCTGAGACCTGTGCTTTGCCGCGCATTCGGGCAAAAAGAAATTACCGAGGTTGAAGAAAAACATGAGAATCGATGCCATTATCCTGCGTGAACTTCAGATGTCGCTAGTGCGGCCATTCGAGACCAGCTTTGGAGTGACCCGCGACCGTCGCGTACTACTGGCGGAGGTCCACTCTGAAGGACTGGTGGGCTGGGGCGAGTGCACGGCAGGCGAATGGCCGCATTTCTCCGGCGAGTCCACCGATAGCGCGTGGTCGGTAATTACCCAGGAGCTGGGGCCCATGCTGGCCGTCGAAAGCCCCGAGCATGGCGGCGACTGCCCCCGGATTTTCAAGCGCGTGCGCGACAACCGCATGGCGAAAGCTACCCTTGAAAACGCCATCTGGGATATTGAAGCACAACGGGAAGGCATCTCGCTCTCGCGGCTTCTGGGGGGCGTGCGCGACGTGATTCCATGCGGCGTTTCGCTGGGCATTCAGCCTTCGATTTCTGAGCTGCTTGCGGTAATCGAGCGTGAGCTTGACGAGGGATACCAACGCATCAAGCTCAAGTGCAAGCCAGGTTGGGATATTGAAGTTTTTGAGCGGGTGCGCAATCGCTGGCCAGGCATTATGTTGAGCTGCGATGCCAATTCAGCCTATCGCCTGCACGACGCCGACCGCATTCAATCGTGGGATGCGTTCGACTTACTCATGGTCGAACAACCCCTGTGGCACGACGACTTCTACTTTCACTCCATGATTCAGAAGCGGATGAAGACGGACATTTGCCTCGACGAATCCATTCACAACCGGCGCGACGCGCTGGCGGCCATCGAGATGGAATCGTGCAGAATTATCAATGTCAAGCTGGGCCGCGTCGGCGGATTCAGCGAAGCCATTGCCGTGCACAACGTAGCGCAGGAGCGCGGAATTCCGGTCTGGTGCGGCGGCATGCTCGAGACAGGCGTGGGCCGCTCCCACAATATCGCGCTCTCAACTCTTGAGAACTTCACCCTGCCCGGCGATGTGTCGGCTTCGGCGCGTTACTTTGCCGAAGACATCATCGAGCCTGAAGTAATGGTCTCGCGCCAGGGCGAAATTTCCATTCCCGATACGCCCGGACGTGGCTACGAGGTCAAGCCCGACCTCATCGAACGCCTCACCGTGCGCAAAGAAATGATTCGCGCCCTTGAGCTTGTGAGTTAAAATTCGGTTCTTTATCCAGCGGCATCCTCCATTAGACTGGGAAAGCAGCTTTTGGAGGCATCCCTGTGAAACAGCTTTGTCGAAGCACATCTCTTTTCTTGCTCGCGGTTTCGGCGCTTTGCGCTGGAGCCCAGTTTATCCATGCTCAAGCCGCTCCAGTTCCCAACGCGGAAAAGCCGGTTGCGCTGCTTCCCGGCCTCGACAAACAGTTGATGGATACGAGCGCCGATGCCTGCGTGAATTTTGCGCAGTACGCATGCGGCAACTTCTCCAAGTTGTATTCAATTCCTTCTGACATGCCCAGCTACGGGTCGTTCTACATCATCTATGAACACACTGAAGATGTGGTGCACCAGATGATGGATAAGCTGGCCGATAAGAGCGCGCAGCACACTGAAAACGAGCAGAAGATCGGCGACTATTACGCGAGCTGCATGGACGAAAACGCGGTTCATGCCGGCGGCCTGAAGCCACTGCAGCCGGAGCTTGATCGCATTGCCGCGATCACCGATAAAAAGCAGCTCACTGAACTGCTGGCGCATTACCAGCTCATCAACGTAAACGCATTTTTCAATTACGGCGAACAGCAGGACTTCAAGGATGCGACCAGGCAGATCGCTGATATCGATCAGGGCGGCCTGGGATTGCCCGAGCGCGATTACTACTTCCGCACCGGCGATGCGGCCGATAAGACTCGCAAGGAATATGTGGCCCACATAGCGAACATACTTGGCCTTGCAGGCGAGCCGGCTGACAAGGCCGCGGCCGATGCCCAGAAAATCATGACTCTCGAAACGGCGCTGGCCAAAATCTCGATGGACGTTACATCGCGGCGCGATCCACACGCTGTTTATCACATGATGTCCGTGGCCACATTAATCCAAATGGCTCCGGCGGTTGACTGGATCGGATTTCTTTCCGATACCGGCGTCGCCGGTGTCACAGAACTGAATGTCGCGAATCCAGATTTCTTCAAAGGATTGCAGGCCCTGCTCGACAGCACCGACCTTGAAACCATCAAGACTTATCTGCGCTGGCAGTTGATCAACTCTATTCCGGGTTACGATTTGCCGAAGGCAATGGATGAAGAGGATTTCGACTTCGGTGGCCGCAAGCTGATTGGCCAGCCTGAGCAGCGTGCACGCTGGAAGCGCTGCACATCGGCAACTGAAAATGCATTGGGCGAGGCGGTGGGCCAGGTCTACGTGGCTTCGCAATTTCCAGCGTCGAGCAAGGAATATGCGCTTCAAATGGTACATGAAATCGAGGCCTCAATGGGCCACGAGATCGATAACCAGGCCTGGATGAGCCCCGAAACCAAGGAAAAAGCAAGAGTAAAGCTGCACATGGTCGCGGATAAGATCGGCTATCCCGATCAATGGCGCAATTATTCGAAACTCGAAGTGATTCGCGGCGACGCCATCGGCAATTCATGGCGGTCCACCGAGTTCGAGAACAAACGGCAGTTGGCCAAGATCGGTAAACCCCTCGATCGTGCGGAATGGATCACGTCTCCGTCGACGGTGAACGCATTTTACAACCCCACCATGAACGACATTAACTTTCCGGCGGCTATTCTTCAGGCTCCGCTCTACGATCCGCAGGCCACCGATGCTGAAAACTTCGGCCACATCGGCGCAGTGGTTGGGCACGAGTTGACCCACGGCTTCGACGACGAGGGCAGCCAGTTTGACGGCAACGGAAACCTCTCAAACTGGTGGACGCCCGATGACAAAAAGAAATTCGACGAAATGACCGACTGCGAAGTAAAAGAATACGGAAACTTCACAGCGGTCGACGATGTGAAATTGAATGGAAAGCTCACCCTGGGCGAGAACACTGCCGACAACGGCGGCATTCGCCTGGCCTATAGTGCGTTTCTCGACGACGCCAAGCGCAAAGGCATTGATCTTGATGCGAAGCAGGACGGCTTCAACGCGGTTCAGCAGTTCTTCCTGGGCTTCGCGCAAAACTGGTGCAGCACCGAACGTCCCCAGTTCGTCAGGCTCCTCGCGCAAACCGATGCTCACTCGCCAGACGTGTTTCGCATTATGGGTGTAGTGCAGAACATGCCGGAATTTGGCAAGGCATTTGGCTGCAAAGTTGGTCAGCCCATGATGCCAGCGAACGCATGCCACGTTTGGTAGGGCGCGGATACCTGGCCGGCGAAAACGTGTAGCGCCGGTCTCCTGACCGGCTGTAGTGTGGGTCTCCAGACCCACGCTGCGGGAAAACTCTGCTGATGGGCAAGACGCGTCAGGGCACGACTTCAGTCGTGCCGATATGCGCACAAAATTATTTCGGGGCTTCAGCCCTGAGCGACGGAAATGCGAATTATTCGGCTGGCCCGGCAAAAAGAATCAGATTGCCGTCGGGATCTTTCACAATAAACGTCTTGGCTCCCCATGGTTCTCTTCGAAGGCCCTGAGCGAAAGGCACGTCCACGGCCTGATATGCGAGAAAAAGTTGCTTGATCTCATCCGCACTCGCCAGCGTGATTGACGCGGAGAGTAGTTCTTCCCGCTCGCGAATGTCTTCAGCAAAAAAAGATTCATCCATCGATCGCAACGCAAGCAGCGCGTTGTCGCGGCTCACCTGTCCATAGAACGGCGGATCGCCGTAGACAAAATCGATGGTGAAGCCGAGCTTAATGGTGAAAAATTCGATGGATGCTGTGAGATCGCGAACGTACAAGTGCGCGGCCACCGATGTGAGAATCGGTACAGTGTGTAAATGTGTCTTGGACATTGCTGCGTGGGCTCCTGTTCTGAGCGCCCGCCATCCTTCAAAGCCTTCTTTGCGCGCAACCAGTTCCTGCGCGTCAGTCAGACGGAAACCTGCCGCCAGAATCTCCTGATCGGAAAGCTGGCGGAATCGAGGCAAGTATTCCCGGATGATGGCAGCGACAGGATAATACTGCTCGTGGTGCCATCGCAGATACTGTTTGGCATGTTTCTTGAAAGCTTCGAGATTCGGCATCGGCGCAATGAATAGTTGGGAATTGTAGGTGGGCCATGCCCTTTCTCGCCTGCTCCGATGCGCCCTACGCCGCAATGCTAGATTGTCTCGCCCGAGATAATTTGTCAATACAAAGTACGATTTTTGTCCGGTTTATTGTGCATCCACCACGCAGCGGAATCCCACTCCACCTGATCTATCGTATCCCGGCGCCATCAGCAGCAGTTTACCGTGCTGGTCATTGCGAAAAGCCTCGGGGAAATACCAGATCGATCCCTGTGGTTCATAGTATTCACCCCCACGCACAATTGCGGCGCGCGTGTGGTCGTCTTCATACTCGTCTGTCCATTGCCACACGTTGCCCACCAGGTCCATAACGCCGTAGGGGCTGGCTCCCTGGGGATGCGCATCCACCGGGTCAGGCGAAGTCATGGCCTGCCCTGTCACTGGCGTCGGCACGTTTGCAGGCAGCCACACGTCGCCCCACGGATAAATGCGTCCATCCGTGCTTTGCGATGCCATCTGCCACTCCCACTCGTGCGGCAGTCGCTTGCCAGCCCACGCAGCGTAGGCGCGCGCATCCTCCAGCGAAACCCACGTCACCGGCCGACTATCCCAGCCCGCCGGGATCATTCCGGGCGACGATCCATTTCTTTGCCAGTCTCGTAAAAAGTTTGTAGCATCCCTCGGCGCGTAATGCGTTGCATCAAGGAACTTCTTGAACTGCGCGTTGGTTACCGGATACTTGTCGATGAAGAACGGCGCCACGTGCATGGGATGCTCGTGAAAGCGCCGTGGCGAATTCTCCCACGCATACTGCACATCGACGTATGGGCTGGCGTCGCCTTCAATCTCGACGCCCTGCACCTTGAAATCGAAATCGCCTCCCGGAATCTGCACCATTCCTTCCGGCGCTTCGGTTGCTGGCTTGGTGGCCGCAATTTCCACCACGTGCTGCGGCAGACCAACAGGTTCGTGCGAATACAAGGCAAGCGGCTTTTGCGTCATCGCAGCCATCCGTTGCATCAGCGTTTTGATTTCGGGCTTAACTTCGGCAGGCGTTGAAAGTATCGCCCCGAATCCATTGGCCTCGATCGGGAAACTGAGAGCAACGCTGCCGCCTGAAGTCTCCGGCTTGAGTTCAACCCCGTGATAAAGGTCGTAGTAATGCATGTTAGGCGCAAGGGGCAAGGTCATTTGCGGGCCGCCGATGTCGTAATCGGTCCGGTTCACAATCGTCCACACCGTCTCCGATCCCTCTGGCCAGCGGCTGGCATAAACGCCGAAGTTATGCATTGGGTACAGAGGCTCCCAATCAGGGCTGACAAGGAAGGGCGCAACTGCACGCTCAATGGTCGCAACCCGGTGCGTCGACTCGGCGTCGCGCGGAGTAATGCCATTCCAGATGCCCCAGATGTTCTCCCAGCTCTCCCAGCCCACGCCGTTAAAAAACGCAAATTGCAGATCGTTTATCTTGTTCTGCGCCCAGCGATCGCTGATGTTTACCATGTGGCGATGCTCAAGCCACTTGTACTGGTCGACCATGGGCAAATAAGGAAACTGGTATTGGCCCCACGTCATCACGTTCCATGCAAGCGCCTCGTCGCTTGGGCCGCCTTCAGGCTCAAACGCCAGCGGATGGCCGGTGGCATCCGCCGCAAGCGAGAAGCCAAGCGGCACGCCGTCCTGCGTGTCGCCGTTGATGCCGTCCGCGTCAATGGCCTTCATCAGTTCCGCAATCGCCTGCGGCCATGACTTGCCAGGCGTATGCGTTCCCTGGTCCCACATCATCATGGGGAACAACACGCGAACCCCGCGGCGATGGAAGTCCTCCACCATTCGCCGCACACCTGCAATTCCACCCGGCATCGACTCCACCATCTCAAGCTGATTGCGGTCGTCTACGCCCATGTTAGGGTAGGTCGACCACACCAGCACCGCATCGATGCCGCCGTATCGCGCGTCAAGATCGTCGAGATAGCGATCAACCGTGTACTTGCCCGCAACCGGATCGTAGAAGTACCGGTCGTGCACCATCATCTGCGGCTGCATAAAGCTTGACTGAGTCCACTTGAGTGCGGGCAGGTCATAGCGCGACCCATCGTACGCAATCCTGATAAGGCGCTCAGCGCGCCAATGCTCAATGTCATTGAGCCACAGTTCGTGCATATTGGGCGGGCAAGCAGGCTGCGCGAGCCTCGACCCGAATTGCAGACTCATGCATTCGGGCGCTGGTATCTGCTGGCCCCGCGGCCCATACAGTGTGTCCTGCGCGGCTGCAAAGAGTGAGAGCGTACCACATAGAATCGCAAGGCAGCAGAAACGAACCATAGAACGCAATCTCCTTAACGATTCTTCTAAGCAGAATCGTGCATGTAAATATTTTAGTTTTGCGGACGCTCTTCCAGGAACTTGTCCACATCGGCGCGCATCGGCATGGATGCCTGTGCACCGTGCCGGGTGACGCAAATGGCCGCTGCCGCATTGGCGAAACGCGCCGCGTCAAATGGATCGCGTCCTTCAAGCAGGGCCACCGCAAATGCGCCGTTAAAGCAGTCGCCGGCCGCAACCGTGTCGATTGCCTGCACCTTGTAGGATGGCACCCAGCCAACTTCGCCGCTGGCCATTGAAAGGTATGCGCCCTCAGCACCGCGCTTCAATATCACGTTGCGAATACCGCGCTTGTGCAGGCGCTCGGCGGTTTGTTCCACACCGGCTTCGCCACCTGCATAAAATGCCGCTTCGGTTTCGTTAGGCGTAAAGCACGCAACATATTTGAGAACCGAATCGGGCAATTCAGCCGCGGGCGCCGGGTCCAGCATCACGAGCACGCCGGCTGAGGCGCAAAAATCGAGCGTGTAGGCGAGCGTGTCCATCGGAATCTCAAGCTGGCAAAGCACCATCCCGGCTGAGCGGATCAAATCAGCGTTGGCGTCGATTGTCGTGCGATCCATTTTGCCGTTGGCGCCCGGCACCACCACAATGATGTTCTCCCCGGTCTCTGCTACAAACATGGGCGCGAGCCCCGAAGAGCCTTCAACCGGGCAGATGGCGCTGGTATCGACGCCGGCGTGCTGCAGGTTTTCGATCAGCGCGGGACCGTAAGCGTCAGTACCGACATGCGCGACCATGCTGACCGCATAGCCGAGGCGCGCGGCGGCGACAGCCTGGTTAGCGCCCTTACCGCCGGGAGTAGTATTGAAGCCGGTTCCGATAAGCGTCTCGCCGATAGCGGGGATGCGCGGCGTCCGCGTGACCAGGTCCATGGTAACGCTGCCGACAACGACGATGGGATTCTGCGCGTCAGACATCAGTTACTCCTCAAAGGTTGGGTGCCCCATCCTCGTCCGCCGCGGCGGATTCTTGTTTTTGTCGCTAGGGTGGGAACGCAAGAAGCTTTTCATCTAATACAGCGGCGCCACCGCGACCGAGCCGAGCCCCAGCAGGAATACAAGAAACATGAACACCAGCAGAATGCGAGCGGAGCGCGGCGCACCTGCAAACTCGTGCCACACAAACACGCCCCAGCATGCCGACACCATGGTCGCCCCTTGGCCGATAGTGTACGAGACGGCCGGGCCGACGAGATGCGCACCCGAAGCCACAAAATTTGAAACTCCGCCCACGCACCAAATCGCCCCGCCCAGTATGCCCGCGAGATGCCAGCCAATGGGTGCCCGGAAATAATCTGCGCCGTTAACGCGAGGCTTGCCATCGAGCGGCTTGATCATCAGCAGCCAGTTCGCCGGCACATTCGAGATCAGCAACCCGAGCGCAAAGAATACCGACACCGCGTAAGGACCAGGTGAAGGCGCGCCGGGCACTCCGTTGAGCGACTTCGCAACGAACGGATAGAAGCTACCCATTAAGGCGCCAGCCACAAGACTCAAAATGATGCCGCGCGATGTGGTTGCCTGAGCAGTGCCCTCGCGTTTTCGATACGCCGTGGCATCCAGCACAATGGCCACAGCCACAAGCGCCACGCCGCCAAACAGCAGCAGGGGATTGCCTTCAGGCTTGATGACGTAATTCGAAACCGCGCCGACAACCAGCGCGAGCCCGATTCCCACCGGGAATGCAACGGCCAGGCCGGCTACATCAATGGCCGCCACCAGCAGCAAATTGGCCACATTGAATACCGCACCGCCAATCACCGCATACAAAATCAGGATAGGCGCTGTAGCCGGCAGATCGGCCAGCAGCGTAGGCCCGCTATGGCCCATGCTGCCCGCCGTCAATCCGAGCACCACAGCAGCCAGCGCCAGGCCGATCGCGTAGTCCCAATAGAAGAGCTGGAAGCGATATCGAGGACAAAGTTTGAGAGTGTTAGCCCACGATCCCCAGCAAAGCATTGAAAGGAGCATGAGCATGAGTGCGGATTGATACGTCTCAGGAAGAAACATGGCGAATGCCCCCGCTGAAGCTGACTCAAATGGCTAAAGAAGGAACGATAGCGCATCGCGCCGTGGGCTGTATAGCGCGCGAGATACGCTCTGTCGGTCCGACTACCCTGCAAGCCAGTGGAGTCACTTCGCCGCCTTCACCGCCTCAGTCAACGCCGGAACCACCTCAAACAAATCTCCAACAATTCCGTAATCGGCAACTTCGAAGATGGGCGCGTCGGGGTCTTTGTTTATGGCCACGATGCACTGCGAAGCCTTCATGCCTACCAGGTGCTGAATCGCGCCTGAGATTCCCACGGCGAGGTAAAGCTTGGGCGCGACGGATTGACCAGAACTGCCAACCTGCCGCTCCATGGGCAGCCATCCGTTGTCGCAAATGGGTCGTGATGCGGCAATCTCGGCACCGAGCACGGCGGCGAGATTCTCAATCAGCGGCAGATTCTCGGCCTCGCGAATCCCGCGTCCAACGCTCACAATCAACTGCGCGGAGCCAAGGTCGACGGTCTGCGCCGATCCGCGGAACGGCTCGGATGGCTTGGTGCGAATTTGCGCAGCGTCGAGAGCCGGCGCAAAAGTTGAGACAGGCGCGGAGGCGCCAGACGCAGCCAGGTCAGCGCGAAATGCCCCAGCCTGCACCGAGACAAAGCACGGCCCTGATCCGGCAGGCTTGAAGCTTCCGTTAAGCCGCCCCTGCATGAGCTGGCGCGTAAACGTCGGACCGTCCCCAATGCTGGTCACGTCGCCGATAAGCGCCTGGCCCATGCGCGTGGCGAGAGCGGGCGCGTAATCGCGCACCTGGTACGTGTGCGGAAAAACAAAGTACGTGGGGCTCTCTTTTTGGATGAGCTGCTGCAAAGCCGCCACGTACCCATCGGCGATGTATTGAGCCAGAAGCGGATGCTCGATGCGTACAACAGCAGCGAATCCGCGGCCGGCAGCTTCGGCTGCAAGCGCCTCTGTCTGCGCGCCGATAACGACAGCCGTCACGCCCGCGCCACCGGCCAGCTTTTGTGCCGCGGCCGCGGCCTCCCAGCTCACCCGCCTGATTTTGCCACAGCTGTCTTCCAATACAAGAAGCACACTCATAGCACCCTCGCTTCAAACTTGAGTTTTTCAACCAGCGCCGCCGCTGCTTCTTTAGCCGAGCCGGGCAGTATCTGCGTGGACTTCTGTTTTGAGGGCAGCGAGATTTGTTCGAGCGTAAGCACGGGTGCGGCCGCCGGGCCAAGGTCCGCGGCAGCCACCGCTCGCACCTCTTTCATCTTGGCGCGCTTGATGCCCATCAGCGTTGCGTAGCGCAGCTTGTTCCCGCCAGATTGAATGGTGAGCACGGCAGGCAGTGGCAGCTCAATGTGCTGGAACCATCCCTCTTCAAGCTCGCGCTTCACGTTAATGCCCGCTTCGGTTTTTTCAACCTGCAAAATCAATGTCGAGTGCGGCAGCCCAAGCAGTTCAGCAATAATCACGCCGGTCTGGCCCAAGCCCAGGTCTTCACTCTGCAATCCGGTCAGCACCAGGTCAGGATTCTCGGGTTTGATAGCCTCGGCCAGCAGCTTAGCCACGCCCAGTGCATCGCGCGAGCCCAGGTCGTCCGCGATAACGTGAATAGCGCGGTCGGCGCCCTTGGCCAATGCTTCGCGAATAGTTGATCCCACGCGTTCAGGCCCGGCGCTCAGCACAATAACCTCGCCGCCGTTCTTCTCCTTAAGTTGCAAAGCCTCTTCGAGCGCATAGGCATCCGGCTCGTTCATGGCCCAGTTCAGGTCGACCTCATTGATAGATTTGTTGCCGGCGGCAATGCGCACGGGCGCATCGCGTTCGGGCACCTGTTTAATTGCGACAATGATTTTCATATGAATGCCTTTGGAAGGTTATTTCATTCGCAGGTGGTTGTTGTAAAAGATTGCACCAAATGACAGCGCTATTCCTACGGGGATGCAAATGGCCGCAGTGTATATCGCCACGCGATATCTCCACTGCGCTTTGACGACACTCCAATAATCCCGAGAACTAACGCGCTTTGGTAGGAGAATCTTAAGGCGCCTTCTTATCAAGAGATTTACGTAATTTAGCATCAAGGCCCCGACCACAAAGATCGCGAAGCCGAGAGTTAGAATTGCGCCTGGAACTTCTAACATGACTTCTCCATTAGGATGCTCAAGCTTGGACCCCCGGTAGCCCGCGTGCCGCCAACTGCGCAATGTCCACAAGTTGCGGTGCGCCCTCACCCTGCGCCGCAAGCGCATCCCTGAACATCGTATTGCAAAACGGGCAGGCTGCGGCGACCGTGGTTGCTCCTGTGGCGACGAGCTCCGCCGCGCGAACATGGCTAACGCGCTCGCCGCCCTCTTCACCAAGGAACGCCAACCCTCCCCCGGCCCCGCAACAGAAACTTCGCTCCCGATGGCGCGGCGCCTCAACCAATTCGCCAGCACTGGCGACCACCGCGCGCGGCTCGTCGTAGACATTGCGATAGCGCCCCAGGTAACAAGGATCGTGGAACACGATCTTTTCCTCATTCTCAACGCGGCCGAGCTCCGGCAAGTGCCGCGCCAAAAACTCGCTGTGATGTTCCACCTCGGGCGGCGTGCCAAATTCCTTCCAGTCCTCCTGAATCGTCCTAACGCAGTGCGGGCAGATCGACAAGATCTTCTTTGTCTTGGACTGCGCCAAAGCCTCGAGGTTCGATTCCGCCAGTTGCTGAAAGAGCAGATCATTGCCCAATCGCCGCACCGGGTCGCCGGTGCATTTTTCCTTACGCAGCACTCCGAAGGTAACGCCCAAATGCCGCATTACCTCCACAAACGACACCACAATCTCGCGTCCACGCGGATCGTAAGCGCCCATGCAGCCCAGCCACAAACAATACTCCTGTGTCCCGTCATAAATGGGCAGGGCATTCTTCTCGATAAACTTGTCCCGCTCGGTCGTCGGCAGCCCCAGCGCATTTGATCCGCGCTCAAGCGCCAGAAACAGCTTGGCGCCATGCGAATCTTCCCACTCGCCGGTATTAACGGCCCCACGCCGCAGGCCAACAATGATGGGCAAATGCTCAATGCCCACCGGGCATTGAAACTCGCAAGCCCCGCAGGTGGTGCACTCAAACGCCGCTTTCTGCGAGTTGTACTTGCCCAGCAGCGGCTCTTCAGACTGCGGTCCGAGATCGTTCAAATACCCCCGCAACCCAAGCACAATTTCCTTCGGGTTCAGTTCTTTTCCCGTGTTGTTGGCGGGGCAATGCTCGGTGCAGCGGCCGCACTCCACGCAACTGTAGGCCTGCAGGCTCACAATCTGCGTCAGGTCGCGGCCAGTCACCAGCCCGAAATCCTCATCGCCCGCCAGCGGAGGAATCTTGCTGAAGCCGCCCCGCGACAAAAACACCGTGAAGGGACTGAGCAGCAGGTGCAGATGCTTGGTGTGAGGAATGAGCGGTAGAAACGCCAGCAGCACCAGCGTGTGCGCCCACCAGAGCGCATGCGCAGGCAGGCCGCCGGCCGGCACGTAGAACTCTGCCAGGTACGTGACCATGAGCGCGAAGATGAGCACGGCGATGACGCCGGACTCGGGCGAGACCTTGCCGAGCCATTTGGGCTGAACAACGAATCGCCGCACAAAGAGGCCCAGGATGCCAACCGAGCAGGCGAGGGCGAAGAACGCTGCAAAGAAAAAGTAGAGTGGCCCGCCCCAACTATCGGGCGACAAAAAACCAAGCCCCAGCACCAGCGCGCAGTGATTCAGAGTGACGAGAGCAAAGGCGCAAAATGCCCAGAACACCAAGGCGTGCGCAATGCCCGCCAGCGGTCGCTGACTGATAACTTTTGCCTGCAGACCAACTTCCCAAACAAAATCCCAAACCCGCTTGCCAATGGGGGCGAACGAAAACCCGGGGTCTTTTTTCGAATGCAGAATTTTCCAGAAGATAGGCCCGAAGCGGCGCCAGAACAAGTACGCTGAGCCCGCCGCAAGCGCCACAAAGAGGACTCGTTCGACTAGCGAGAACTGCGGTGGTTCAGCCAGCGTTGAGAGTGACACATACATAGGCGAACCAACTCACGATACACGATTGGGGCGCGTGACGTCGCGCGCTACTCCGCCGTTGGCATGTGAACATACATTGACTGAATTCCGATTCGTCCCGGGCCGGTGAACCGATTCCAAACCAGGTTGCCGGCGCTGGCGAATAGGCCGGTGGAGAGCTTCTGTAACTGCGTCTCCATGCTGACGGTGGAGTCTTTGTAAACCCAGCCGCCCGGTTCGATGTCGATCTTCTCTCCAGGCCCAAGGGTTACCTCAAATACATTGCCATATCCGTGGACCCATACAACGCCGTCAGCCTGTTCTGAGCGGAAGTGGTCGATGAAAAAGCCGCTGCCGGCGAACAGCATGTTTGAGATTCCCTTCACGCGTGAAAAGGAGTAGTCCACGGTGCTGGTGGCAGCCAGGAACTGGTGTTCACGCATATCTACGCCTTCGCCCCGATTGAGATGGATGGCGAAAATGTGCCCTGCGCCGTCGCGGCTGAATCCGATTTGACCCAGTCCGCTGACCTCAGTAAGGAAGACAGGCATGCCCGATAGCACGCGTTTGAGCGCACCTTTCAGGGGCTTGATGCCAATCTGCACGCTGAGATCTTTCCAGAGCAAAATATAGTGCTCAAAATAGACTGGGACGCCACTTAATTCAAGATGCAGGACCGGGACCAGCTCTCCTTCGATGTGGTAGGTCACGCCGGCAAAGTTTTCATTCTGGGCAACGGTCGGTTTGAGTACGGGAATTGGCACTGGAGACTTCCTTTCACTGATAGAGAAACTTAGTTGACAATTATCGCCTATTAAGAGGCAGATGCCCCGTTGGTCTCTCCGCCAGCGGAATCTTCAGCACCGCACAATCTTAGGTGAGTCAATCCCCTTGGTCGCATTGCGGGTGTCAATTACCAACTTCGCCTGGTCCACGATTGCGGCATAATCATACGCGGAGTGGTCGGTCACAATCACCACCGCATCGAAGCTAGCAATCGAGTCGAGCGGAGTGCTGTTCATGTTCAAGTCGTAGTGGCGGCCGCGGCCCACGTGACGGAAGTAGGGGTCGTTATACTCGACCAGCGCGCCCCGCTCGCGCAGCAGTTCGATGATGGTGAGCGCAGGCGACTCACGCAGGTCGTCGATGTCGCGCTTGTAGGCCACCCCCAGCAGCAGCACTCTTGAGCCCTTGAGCGGCTTCGAATGCTCATTCAGTCCGGCCGCAATCTGCTCAACCACAAAGTACGGCATGTGCCCGTTCACTTCGCCGGCCAGCTCAATAAAGCGTGTTCTGAACTCGAACTCGCGAGCCTTCCATGAAAGGTAATACGGGTCAATCGGAATGCAGTGGCCACCAAGCCCCGGTCCTGGGTAAAAGGCCTGGAATCCGAATGGCTTGGTCTTTGCAGCCTCAATCACTTCGTGAATATCGATCCCCATGCGCATGCACAACTGCTTGAGCTCATTCACCAGCGCAATGTTCACGCAGCGGTAAATGTTTTCAAGCAATTTGGTCATCTCGGCGACGCGGGGCGAGCTCACTTCAATTACCCGCTTGAAAATGGCACCATACATCGCGGCAGCCAGCTCCACCGCGGCTGCGCTGCACCCCCCAACCACCTTGGGAATATCTTGTCGCGAAACCGAATCGTTGCCCGGATCTTCGCGTTCCGGCGAAAAAACCACGTGCACACCCTGATCGTCTGGCTCGCGCGTCACCCTAATGCCGTTCGGGTTTCCGGCTTCAAGCAGCGGAACCACCACTTCCTCAGTCGTTCCCGGGTAAGTGGTGCTTTCGAGAACAATCAACTGGTCCGCGTGAATGTGCGGAGCAATGGATTTAACGGTGCCCACCACGAAGCTCAGGTCGGGTTCGTGATGGTCGTCGAGCGGCGTTGGTACGCAGATGATCACCGCATCCATCTGCGCAATTTCGCTGTATTCGCTGGTAGCGCAAAAGCCGGCCTTGCGCGCCTCTTCAATTGCCTCCGGCGGAATGCGCACAATATACGAGCGGCCCGCATTCAGCATCTCCACCTTGTCCGCGGCAACATCAAAGCCGGTTACGCGAAACCTTTCGCCGCTGAAAAGCAGAGCCAGAGGCAGGCCCACATAGCCCATGCCAATAATCCCGATTCGCGCCTCGCGGGTCTCCATCTTTTGGCGCAATAGGGCCAGACGATTTTCTGCAACAGTAGCCACGTTTTCGATTGTAAGGGAAAACGCTGCGCGGTCATTCGGCGCCCCTCCTGGCATCGCGCTGTATCCTTGAAACGAATCGTAGCCGAGGGTACATTGGGTAAATTTCTCGTTACAGGCGCAGCGGGGTTCATCGGCCGCTCCATCGCCGCGGAACTGCTGGCCCGCGGTGAGCAGGTTCGCGGAATTGACAACTTCATCACTGGCAAGCGCTCAAACCTCAACGGACTTGAGGCCATGGAGTTTTTCGAAGGCGATCTTCGCGATCCCTCTGCCTGCGCGCAAGCCTGCCAGGGCATCGACACCATCTTTCACGAAGCGGCGCTGGCATCGGTCCCGCGTTCGGTTGCCGATCCCGTAGGAACCAACGAGCACTGCGTAGTCGCCACGCTCAACTTGCTGGTAGCTGCGCGAGATGCGGGCGTGCGCCGCGTGGTCTACGCTGGCTCCTCCTCCGCATACGGCGACACGCCCACCCTGCCCAAGCATGAGGCGATGATGTCGAATCCCATCAGCCCCTATGCGGCGGCCAAGCTTGCCGGTGAGCAGTACATGCAAGTATTTGCTCGAGTTTATGGGCTCGATACTGTAGTCCTGCGATACTTCAATGTCTTCGGGCCTTATCAGGACCCCACCTCGCACTATTCAGGCGTTCTCGCCATCTTTTGCCGCAAGATGCTGGCCGGTGAGCAGCCCACTATTTATGGCGATGGCGAGCAGAGCCGCGACTTTACCTACATTCAAAATGTAGTCAAAGCCAACCTGCTGGCCGCTGCGGCACCGGCTGAAAAAGTCTCAGGCCGAGTCATCAATGCCGCCACTGGAGCAAGGTTCACGCTGAACCAGACCTTCAATATTCTGCGCGAATTCACCGGCTACACTGGTGAGCCTGCCTATGGCGAGTCGCGCGCCGGCGATGTCCACGATTCGCTTGCCGATATCTCTCTTGCCAGCGAACTCCTCGGCTACCAGCCGGCAGTCGATTTCCGCGAGGGCCTGCGCCGCACCGTCGAGTGGTACCGGCCGGATGTACCGCCGGTCTCCTGACCGGCTGTAGCGCGGGCGTCCTCGCCCGCGCCTTCCCCATTTCACTCCCTGGTTCTTTCGCTCTTCAATCCACCGTGGTGCCACCCGTATCGTGCGAACAGCCACTCCGGCGTCCCAAACCCGGTTTTCCTCACCCTCATCCGCAACCACATTCCCACTCCTAAACTCTTGTGATCGAAAACACGCACAAACGTTACGAAAGGCGTAACACTACGGGGGACCTCGCCAGCGGCCTGATCAGTCGACTTAGGTCAGGGGTTGGTTGCGTTTTGAGCAGGCGGAGTAACCAGGGTTGCCAACCGAGATTTCAAATCAACACGTTAAGGCCACAGAGCCCATTCCCCACTCCGGCGATTCGGCCCCCCGCGCCCTCGAACCGCCATCCAGAAATGGTTCGGTTACCTCGTTCAACGCCCTCCTCAAATTGCTGGTCCGGCGGCGCTGGCTCCTCATAGGCACTCAATTCGGTTTGCTCGCCGCATGCCTCGTCTACTGTCTTATCGCTCCCAACCAATATCAGGCAGTCGGCCGCATCCAGCTTCGCAGTGCGCCTGCTTCGGCGCTCAACCTCGGTGGAATCGAATCGCCGCCCGCAATGTCGTTCCTCTCCACGCCCTTGTCGCTTGAAACCATAGCAGGGGTATTGCGCAGTGACGAACTCGCTTGGCGTGTAATTATCGATCTCAAGCTCTACCAAGCGGCTGGATTTAATCGAGGCTTCGATAAAAAGTTCAATGGTTTCCACCCTGAATCGCCTTCACCCGATGCCCAGGCCTGGTTACTCGAACGCTTCCAAAGGCAGCTCAGTGTTCAAACCATTCCCAGCACTCTGATCGTTGAAATTCGGTTCCGCTGCCGCGACGCCGCGCTCTCAGCCGCGGTGGTCAATACCCTCATCCACGCCTACCAGCAACGAGACCAGGAGGCAGAGCTCAACGCCACCGCGACTGCTTCAGGTTGGCTGAATGTGCAGTTGAAGGGTCTAAAGTCCCGCGTCGATGCCGATGACCGGCGGGTGGCGGATTTCGAGTCCCAACACGGCATGGTGAGCGCGCCTGCCACTCTTGCCAATGGCACACCTGGCGAATCCGAACATAGCTAGGCGGCCCTCGAAATGGACGAGCTGGGTCGCGACATGGTGTCCGCCACAACTGACCGAATTCTTGCTGAAGCTGAATTCCGCGCCGCCAGCGCCGGCAATCCTGAATTGGTTATCGCTTCAAGTCCCGACCTCAAGGGGCAGAGTGCGGCGGGAAGCGCTCTGCTCGAGCAGATTCGCGCGAAGCTCAGCGATCTGGATCAGGAAAAGGCGCAGCTCAGCGCCGAACACGGGCCGAGTTTTCCGCGGGTCACTGAAATCGACCGCCAGGTCAGCGACCTCGATCGCCAGAAAGCGGCAGAAGACGCCAAGCTGGTTGAGCGCTTCCGAAACAACTGGCAGACTGCGCTCAATCGCGAGCAGATGGTGCGCACCAGTCTGCAACAGGCAACCGGCGAGGGACTCAAGCAGAACCAGGCCGCAAGCGAATACGCAGCCATGCGGATGGAAGCAAACGCCAGCCACGAGCTATATGTGAAAGTGCTCGAAAGAGTCGAAGAGGCCGGGCTCCAGGCGGGCGTGCACAGCTCCAATATAGAAATCGTTGACTCTGCCCGACAGCCCGTAAAGCCGGTTACACCCGATCTTCCTCTCTATATGGCCATTACCTTTTTTGCCGGACTTTGGATCGCGCTCGCCGCCGCGCTGCTGGCCGAAAATCTCGGCGCCAAACAACTTGGCACAGCTGCGGCGCTTATTGCGCTGGCGGTATGCATGCACTCAAACGTTCACGCCCAGGCTCCCACGCCTAGCACATCGGGTCTGCCAACCGGCGTCGCCAGCCTTCCGCAATCGCAGCAGACTAAGAGCCTGCCCGATCCCAAGGGATCGCCCGCCGTGTGGAATCAACCAGGTGCTCCGTCTTCCACCGATGGAGGGCCGCAGGCAGCCGCGCAAATGCCCTTGCCGATTGGCCCCGGTGACTGGCTCGACGTGAGCGAGTTTCACTATCCCGAATTCCACTCGCAGGTTCAGGTTTCGGCTGCGGGCACGGTAGCCTTACCCATGATTGGCGAAACTCAGCTTGCCGGTCTCGACGAACACGCCGCTGCGCATCTCATCGAGGCGGCGCTGCTGGCCAAGGGCATATTGCTGCACCCGCTGGTGACGGTGCGCATCACCTCCTTCGCCGCGCAGGACATAAGCGTGCTGGGCGAAGTCACGCATCCCGGCGTCTACCCGTACGGATTCCATCACCGCCTGCTCGATGTGGTGGCTCAAGCTTCAGGGCTGGCGCCCGGAGCCGGCCGCATGGTCAACATCTTCCAACGCGACGACCCCAGAACCGCGCATCCCGTAGTTCTCGACCCCACCGGCGCTGACCCCGGCGGCGACCACAACCCCGAGTTGAATCCCGGCGACACGGTCGAGGTAAGCCGCGCAGGCCTGGTCTATGTGGTCGGCGATCTCGTCCGCCCCGGTGGCTTCACCATCGACCCTGCGCAGGATATTACGGTTGTCCAGGCAATCTCTCTGGCATGGGGGCCGTCGCAGAACGCCGCCCTCACCAAAGCCATCCTCATCCGCGAGCAGAAGGGCGGGCGAACGGTCACAGCGCTAAACCTGAAGCGAATGTTGCGCGGCCTTGATCCCGATCTGCCGATTCACGACCGCGACATCATCTTCGTTCCGGATTCGTTTGCCAAAAACCTGATGAACCGCGCCATGGAGTCGGCCATTCAATCCACAATCGGCGTCAGCATCTACTCCGGCCTCGTCTACTCGCAAAGGTATTAGGAAGGCGTGATGAGAAAGCTAGCCTGGATCCTGCTCGTCATCTTCGCCAAAGAAAGTAGCGCCGGGCTCCTGCCCGGTCGTCGTGTGGGCGTCCACGCCCGCACCCACTCACAGGACGAACAATGAGAAAGCTAGCCTGGGTCCTTCTCGTCATTTTCGTCTTCGCAATTCCCTGGGAATACTCGCTTGACCTCGGCATTCCACTCGGCAACGCCGCGCGTATTGCCGGACTGCTGGTATTGCTGGCCGCAATCCCCTCAGTTTTCCAAGCCCGATGCATGCGCATCCCCGGCACGATGCAGTGGCTGGTGCTGGCACTTTATCTCTGGCTCTGCTGCACATACTTTTGGACGATCGACGGCCTCGCCACTCTGACCAAGATGCGCGGCAATTTCCAGGAACTGATGATCGTTTGGCTGGTGTGGGAGTTTGCAGAGACGCCTTTCGATCTAAAGATTCTCCTCCGCGCGTTCATCGCCGGCTCCTGGGTGCTCGCCATACTCACCCTCGCAAACTTCACCTCGCCGCAGGCCATTGTCGAAGGTCAGTACCGCTTTGCGGCCTATGGCCAGGATCCCAACGACGTTGCCCGTTTTCTGGATCTTGCCTTTCCGTTTGCCGGCTTGCTGGTGGGCTGCGAGCGCCGCTGGCTGCCGCGCCTCCTCGCAGTGGGCTATCTGCCTCTCGGCCTTGTTGCAGTGCTGCTCACGGCGTCCCGCGGTGGATTCGTCGCCGCACTTCTAGCTCTCGCGGGAACCATCATTATTCTATTTCGCGGGCACGCGAAGACCGCAATCGGAGCGTCGTTCGCCTTGCCCGCCGTTGCCGGCGCCCTTTGGCTCGCTGTCCCTGCTGAAACATTCGCGCGCCTCGCCACAATTCCCACCCAGCTCAGGTCTCTTGATCTCAACCAGCGCGTCAACATCTGGTCCGCTGGATGGCACGCTTTTGTGCATGCGCCCGTTCTAGGAACCGGCGCTGGCACCTTCACCGCTGCGGCGCATCTGTCGCCCATTGACACCGCTCATAACACGGCTCTATCTCTGTCTGTCTCAGGTGGACTGTGCGCCCTGTTTCTGGCCACGATTATTCTCGCACTCGCCGTGAGAAGTGTTGCAGCAATGCGCAATCATGTGCGCCTCGCCTTCGCAGTCGCGCTGCTGGTCTGGAGCATCACCACAATCGTAGCCTCAGTCGAAGAAAGCCGCACAACATGGTTCTTGTTTGCCGTCATCGCATTGACCGCGCGCCTAAGCCGCGAGTCGCCTGCCCAACTAGAGGCGTCTTTCACGGCGGACTCCAGAGCGCCCGTCGCTTCGTATAAAGGTGTCAATAATCTTGCGGAGGTGTAACACGTAGTGTTGCAACATGAAAAACTATCCGGAGGGAGCAGGGGGTTTTAACCCCCTGAATGAGTGCAAGACGAAGGGGGCCTTTAGGCCCGGGCCCTAGCCGCTATTCCGGCATAGATCACAAATTCATTCAGAGAGGCGACAAGCATGGCCAAGATTCACAACCCGGCAAGCCCTGGCGAATTGCTCAAGGAATTTCTGGGCAACACGACAGTGACAGAACTAGCTCATGGAATCGGTGTAGCGCGCGCTACCGTCTCGCGCATCCTCAATGGTCGCACCGCAGTCACCGTCGATATGAGTATTCGTCTCGGTCAAGCGTTGGGGCTTTCGCCAGACTTCTTTTCCAAGGCCCAGCTTCAATACGACCTCTGGATCGCATTGCAGAAGAAACGCCCAAAGATCAAACGACTCGCCGCTTGAAGAGTGCAGCGACGTTTGGAAGGTAAATGAAATGACTGCCAATCTGGTCGATGACAAGATCAACATGCTGCGAAGCGGCGCGGAATTGCTCGCGTCGTTGCTCGTGCCTAACGGATTTACTTTCGAGATTCTCGGCTCCGGTAAGGGAAGCGGTGGTACATTCGCGTCCGGCCAGTTTCAACGCGGGGAACGCTGGTTGGAGTTTCATTTTCGCTACTCGCTAGGAATGGTCAGCTACCACCTCGGATCACGCTCAATGTCTCACGAGAACTTTATGCACGCGGTCATGGGCAAGCGGCACGCCAGCAAATACCCGGGTTTTTCAGATCTGCCTATAGATGGTTTCAGACACTTGCTTGCGGATCTTGAAGAGCACGGCGCGGACTTTCTCACTGGGACTGACGATTGCCTGTTACAACGAATCGAACAGGCAAATCATCTGGCAAAATCCACGCCTCATCTACCTGAATAGCCACAGATTTCTGGGCCAATGAACGTCGCTCGTCAAATCTCGTTACCAATTCCATCATTTGCGCGCGACCCAGGCGTGAATCGCGTAATCCTCCGAGCCGCCCTCTCAGTAGGCGCAGCCGGCCTCATCGTAAAAGCCGCCGCCACCTGCAAAGAAATCGCCGTAGCCGGCGTCTATGGCCGCGGCGACGCAATGGATGCCTTTTTAGCCGCAGCGCTAATCCCCAGCCTGCTAGTTAACCTCATCGCCGAGTCAATGAACCAGGCGCTTGTGCCAACGCTGATCGGCGTGCGCGAACGCGAGGGCAGCGGAGCCGCGCAGCAACTTCTATCAAGCGCGATGTTATGGCTCGGAGTTTTGCTGGTGCTCGCTTCGGCGGCAATGGCGCTCGCCGCCCACGCCATATTCCCGCTGATCGCCTCACACTTTCCACCCGCCAAGTTAGCACTCTCCATCCGCCTCTTTTACGCATTGTTGCCCATAGTGCCGCTCACCGGCATCGCCACCATCTGCACATCGGTCCTCAATACTCTCGGCCGCTTCACGGTTCCAGCATTAGCGCCACTGGTCATATCAGCCTCCATCATTGCCGGCGCTCTTTTCATGGGCCAGCGATTCGGCATCTGGGCAATGGTGTACTCAACGGTCGCCGGCACGCTGCTTCACGTCTGCATTGTGGCCACCATGATGCACCGCAGCGGCTACCGATTCAGCCTTCGCTGGCATGGCATGAGCCCGGCTGTCGCGCAGGTCGGCAGGCAATACGGCCCGGTACTGCTCAGCGGAGTAGTCGCATCGGGCGGCCTGCTCGTAGACCAATCAATGGCCGCCATGCTTGCCGCGGGCAGCGTCTCAGCCCTCGTCTACGCCAATCGTTTCGTCAGCGTCGTCCTGGCCCTGCTCGCCGGCGCAATTTCTACAGCAATAGTTCCACCCATCTCGCGCTCCATCGCTCATCATGAATGGCAAATTTGCCGCGCCATGTTGCGTACCTGGGTACGGAATACAGCGGCCGTAGCCGCGCCGATTACCATCCTGCTCATCGCGTTCGCCCATCCCCTCGTCCACATCGCGCTTCAGCACGGAGCATTCGGCCCGCATGACACCACAGTCGTTGCGCAGGTGCTGGCCATGTTCGCCATTCAGATTCCGTTTTTCGCCGCCAGCCGCGTTTACTACCGATTTCTGGTTGCCATGCTGCGAACTGACCTGGTCCTTTACTGCGGCATCATCAATCTGGCCCTCGACATCGTTCTGAACATTGTGCTGATGCGCTGGTTCGGCTTGCCCGGCATCGCCCTGGCCACCTCTCTCTGGACCGTAAGCACCTTCATCTTCCTCTGGTATTGGGCCTACAGAGTTCTTGCCCGCGCAGAATCTTCCGCACCCACGCCCGCCGCGGAGCCCGCAATATGACTCCCACCTCAGCTCACTATCTGCTCCGCGTCGACGATCTTTGCCCGACGGTCAAGCGCAAACCGTGGCTCCGCCTCTCCGCGTTAATAGCGGAGTCCAATCTGAAACCAATACTCGCCGTAGTCCCCGACAATCGTGATAGCGAGCTATACATCAGCGAACCCGAGGAATCCTTCTGGCAGCAGATGTGCGACCTGCAGCAAGCGGGCGCAGCAATTGCGCTTCACGGCTACCAACACCGAGCGGAGAGCCGCGCCCCCAGCCTCGTGCCCTTGCATCGTAAAAGCGAATTCGCCGGCGTATCCGCTCTTACCCAGCGCACATGGATACGACTCGGCCTCGACATCCTGCGTTCGCACGGGCTGAACCCAACCATCTGGGCCGCGCCCCGCCACGGGTTCGATCGCAACACTCTCAAAGCTCTGCGAGAAGAGGGAATCACCGCGCTATCCGACGGTTTCGCCCGACGACCATTCCTGCGCGGCGGCCTCACCTGGATCCCCCAACAACTGTGGGGCCCGCTCGAAAAGCGCATCGGCCTGTGGACCATCTGCCTGCACGTGAACACCATCACCGCGCGCCAATTCGACGAGTTCGCTGCATTCGTCCGCCAGCACGCCGCGCAATTCATCTCAGTCGATGAAGCACTCGCGGAATTCTCACCCTCGCCACTGACCCTATTGGAGAATCTGCGCGAGAACGCGTCCTACGCGCGCATAGCCGCCTCACGATTCAAGCGCCAGATGAATAGTCGTTTCCATCGGCAGCGCGATCCGCAAGGCGCGCTTCGTCCGCCGACGCGGGCCCAGGTCCAACAACCCTCCAACTCTTCGCCGCCAGCAACTCCCGATACAGTGCCTCGTGCCGGTCAAGCGCAGCCTCCAGGCTGAATCGTTCAATCACGCGCTGCCGTGCGCGAACCCCCATCAACCTTCGCTCTTCACGCGGCATCGCCATCATCCGATTCACAGCTTCAGCCAGGCCCGCATCATCCCCGGCTTCAGCAAGCAATCCCGTCAACCCGTCTTCGATAGCTTCACAAGTCCCGCTCACCCGGGTCGCAACCACTGGCAACTCGCACGCCCCCGCCTCCAGAATCCCCATCGGAAGACCCTCCCAGCGAGAAGTCAAAATAAATCCGTCCGCCGCCTGCATCCAGCGTTTTACGTCAGGCACAAAGCCAAGAAATCGAATCCTCCGCCCCAATCCCAATCGCTCCACCAGCAGCTCCAGTTCCAGCCACTCGGTTCCGCAACCAGCAATCACCAGGTGGGCCGGCCCCGATACCTTCCCAAAAGCCCTCAGCAGCGTTGGATAATCCTTCACCGGCTCAAGCCGCCCCGCCGCCAGCCACACAAATTTGGCGCCTAACCCCAAGCCGCCACGCAGCTTCTCTCTGCCAACCGCATCCGCGCACCACTCTTGCACGTCCACGCCATTGGCAATCACCGTCAGGCTTCGCCCATCAACCATGCGGGCTTTCAAGTGCGCTTCGGCCGCAGCGTCGCTCACCGCAATCACGCGGTCGGGCAGGGAACTGGTCAATCGGTAGAACAGCCTGCGCCAACGTCCGCCAGTCGACGCGCTGTGTATCGTATCCACCACCACCGGCACCCGCACCAGCAGGCGCACAGCCCTCGCCATCCAAGCCGCGTGTGGCAAATGCGCATGCATCACGTCCGGCCCGTTTCTTCGCAGCCACGTTACCAAACGCAGCCACCCGCGCGGGTCCGCAAGCCCCTTTCGCATCTCCAAAGTGAGGTAACAAATCCCCTCGCGCTCCAGGTCCTCCGCCGCTTCGCCGCCCGTTCCCGCCAGCGCAATCACCGTCACATTCCACCCGCGCCTGTGCAGTCCCGCGGCCAGTAGCAGCACCTGCCGCTCCGCGCCTCCAATGCGGTCAATCGTAGGAATCATCAGCGCCACGCGGCTCATGCCCGGCACTCCGCGCAAAGTGAGTCGATCATCGCCTCATAGGCCTCAAAGGCGCGCTCAAACGCAAACTCACCAACGAACTCTCCTGGCCGCAAAGCACCAGGGCCATCCGTACCCTCAGCCACTGGCGCCCGCCTGAGCACCTGCTTAGACAAAAGCTCACCACCGCTCAGAAGAGCCTGCAAACCAGCCACCCGCTCCGATCGATGCCGATCCCAGCTTTCGGTGCGGGCTTCGAGCGCCCGTATTGCCTGCATAAGTGCCTCGGCCAAACCCGCCACACTCACATCGGCGGCAAGCCACGCATTCGCGCGGCCTTTCAGAAAATCCACAATGCCGCCCGACGCAGGAGTAACCGCCACCGGCATTCCGCAGGCCACGGCTTCAGTAAGCGCATTTGGCATTCCCTCGTGATGCGAAGGCAACACAAAAAGGTCGGCCCCGCCGTAGTGGCTCCAGGGCCGTTCCACATAGCCGGCAAACCAAACCACGTCCGCAATCCCCAGCCTTACCGCCAGGGCTTTCAGCCGAGCCTCTTCGGCACCCTTACCGGCAATTACCAGGCACGCATGCTTGAAATCCCTGCGAACCAGGGCAACGGCCCTCAGCAGTATGTCGAATCCCTTCTCTGGAGAAAGCCTGCCGACAGCAAGCATGCGCGGCCCTAATCCAGGCCACGCGCCGGCCCCAGCAGGATTCCCCAATTCCTCGAAATCCACTGGGTTGGGCAGCACAGCCAGCCGTTCCGCTCGAATTCCAAGTTCCGCCTTCAGGTCCTCTGCCATTGCCCGCGACGAGCAAACAATGCGGTCGGCAAAGCGATACAGCAATCGATAGAGCCAGCCCGTGTACCAGGGCAACTCATCGGACTCAAGAGAAGCTGAAACAGTTGCGTTCTGACGGACGATCACCGCTGTCCCTGCCGGATAAAACGGCCGCAACATCAGCACCACAAAGTTCAGGTGGAACATGCCTGACAAAATCACATCGGGCTTTAAGCTGCGCACCAGCGCCAGAATTCGCAGTCCGCCGCCCCTCACCCTTGATGCCCCAAGCGCATGCACGGTCACCGTTGACGGCACAGCACCCGCCAGTGCCAACTTCTCCGTTACCAGTCCCAGGTGGATTTCATATTTGCGGTCAGAGAGTCCACGGGACAGCAGAGCAGTCACCCGCTCCGCTCCGCCACCGCCCAAATGCGGAATCAAGAGGAGTACCTTCAAACGCTCGGCCATGCTGTTCCCGATAGGAACAGATTGTTGCTTTCTAAGGACTAATTAAGCTGTGTTTCCCATCACTCTTTTCCCTGTCCGGAAATAGTACAGTTCTTTCTATTCTTCAAAGTACTAAAGTATTACCTCTCCGATTCATTTCGGTTGAATTATTGATGTCATCTACAGCCTTGCTTGAACTGGATACGGTTGCCAAAGCACCTGTCTCGCGGCAGCTCAGTATCCTTGTCGGCGTCACCCGCCATGAAACCTGCCTGGTGCTTCGCGGCAGGCTGCGTGCTCTTCGCATCGCGGGCTTTGACGTGACAGTTGTCTCGAATCCTGGAGATCTGCTCACCCGTACCGCTGCCCTTGAAGGTGTTCGCTCAATTGCCATCCCTATCAGCCGCGGCATCGCACCGCTAGCAGATCTCATATCGCTAGTGCGCCTATGGCTCCTGATCGGCCGCCTGCGGCCCGAGATGGTCGAATTCAGCACGCCTAAGGCAGGGCTGCTTGGTACGCTGGCTGCCCGGCTGCGCGGCGTCCCAAGGCGCGTTTACATGCTGCGCGGGCTCAAGCTTGAAACCACTCGCGGAATCAAGCGGCAGATTCTGCTTGCTGCCGAGAGGTTGGCCGCTCGGTGCGCACATGTGGTTCTGTGCAACAGCCGCAGCCTTATGGCGCAGGCTCTCGCGCTCAAGCTCGCACCAGCATCAAGGTTGCAACTGCTCGGCGCAGGCAGCAGCAACGGAGTCGACACTGACCATTTTTGCCCCGGGCCCTCGAAGGTGCGGGACCTGCTGCGGCTGCCGCGGCGGGCCAAGGTCATTGGATTTGTTGGTCGTCTTACTCGCGACAAGGGTCTTCCGGAATTAGTTGAAGCTTTCAATCAGATTCTGCTGCGAGAGCCTGATGCGCACCTCGTCCTGGTCGGCTGGTTCGATAACGGAGAAGACTCGCTCTCAGCGAGCCTGCGCGCACAGATCTCCGCACACCGGCGAATTCATCTCACCGGCTTCGTCTCCGACCCGCTGCCGTTTTATCGGGCCATGGATGTAATGGTGCTGCCCACCTGGCGAGAAGGCTTTCCCAACGTAGTTCTTGAGGCAGCGGCCACAGGAATTCCCGTGGTTACCACGTTCTCCACCGGTTCACGCGATTCCGTTGTCCCTGAAGTGACCGGGCTGCTCATTCCGCCCGGATACCCCGAGGCCATTGTCGAAGCCGTTTGCAAGCTTCTGGCTGACCCTCATCGCGCGCATCGAATGGGCGCAGCCGCGCGGGCCTGGGTCCTCGAGAATTATGTCGATGAGCATGTTATGAGCCTCACCTCAAGCTTCTACAAGTCGCTGCTCGAGTCAAAAGAAGGCGACCAGATTCTCTCAAGCCAGTCAACCGCATACGCCGGCGACTAATGACTCACAAATCTGGGTGCCCCAGGTCCCGATTTTGGGACCTGGGATACCATGGGGTGACCCCCTTGAGTGAGACAGTTTGTTGAAGACACAGTTGCCGTTTAGTGTGATTGTCTTCTCAAGGCGTAGGTTCTCCTTGAGCATAGTCGATAGCCGGTGAAGCGGAGGCGGGCTCTGCT
>Ga0265338_10001928_pt1 | contig 32374 bp, 24 predicted proteins | sample 42126metaG_FD_193579 | JGI IMG/M metagenome (GOLD analysis project Ga0265338, IMG submission 193579) | Rhizosphere microbial communities from Carex aquatilis grown in University of Washington, Seatle, WA, United States - 4-21-26 metaG | ecosystem: Host-associated > Plants > Roots > Rhizosphere...
CTCACCGTCCTCATCCCCTACATCGTTTCAACCGTGTCCAGTGTTGCGACGCGACGCGAGCTGGGTGCCAACCGCGATCCCGAGGAGCCACCAAAGAGCCGCAACGCCTGACCAACGCGATTCTTGCGCGTCAGCCTCCCGCGCCCAATTGCAGCCGGGGATCGGATTCCAGGATGGTTTTCAGATTCCCCCAGTTGGCCTCATTCATGTCGTTGAACGCATTCAAATAGACCGCCACGGCTTCCGGCGGATATTTGGCCAGCAGCACTTCAATCGCGGATTTCAATTTCGCGTCTTCCATGCCTTCCGGCAGATTCTCCACCACACCTTCCTCATTTTTTATTCCCAGCGCGTTCAGAAAATCCACAAGCATGCCTTTGTGTTTTTTCAGCAGCCAGTTGCGCAGCAGGCCGCCGGCGATCAGGTCCAGCGCGGGCCGGGCCAGGGTGGCGACCATGGTGGCGTGGCGCTGGGTCTTGGGCTGGCGTTCCAGAAAAACCGGCCGCAGGTGCCGCGCCTCCGCCACGCCGTTGAGGGTCGCGCGGTACGTCGGCTTATCCGATTCAAAGGTGAACATGATGATTTCGTTGGCCAGGCCGGGCGACATGAATCCGAAAAGTTCGTGCGATTTTAACATGGAGTATGGTTAGTTGGCGGATGGGTCAGGAAATGGTCATGACGGAAAGTTTATTTTTTTTTGCCAGGCGTTCGCAAGCTTCGTGTTCCAACAAAAGGGTCCGGCCGGATTCGAGCGCGAGCACGGCAACGCCGGAAGCGAGGCAGGTTTCCAGGGTTTGCGGCCCGATGCACGGGATGTCGAATCGCATGTCGTGGTTCAGCTTCGCGACCTTCACCGCCACGGCACCGCCGTCCTTGCCGGCGAGTTCCCCGCCGCGGGCCAGGCATTTATCCGTGCCTTCAAACCCCTCCACCGCGAGCACGGTGCCGTTTTTGACGACGACCGTCTGCCCGATTTCCAGCCTGGAAACCTCCCGGGCGATGCCAAAACCAAATTCCGCGTCGGCGCGTTGCTCATCGGACAGCTTCGGACCCAGATGAAACCCCGCGTCCGGCATCAGCGGCTTCAGCCATGGCGTGGCTTCGATCAATTCCACGCCTTCCTTTTTCAACTCATCCGCGATGGCGCCGAAAATCGTATGGGCATTCTTCTCCTTGAGCCGGAACAACAGCGACATGGCGCGCAAATCCGGGCGCAGATCAAAAAGGTTTTTCGGCGCAATCTGGCCGGCCATGACACATTGCTTCACGCCGCGGTCGGTGAACGCGGAAATCATTTTGGAAAGCTGGCCGACCTTGAGCCAGACGATGTCGTCCACCAGTGGAGCGAGGGCGGGATCAGTTTCATTTTCAACCGCAACGGCCACGAGCCGCCCGACCCCGGCGGCGCGCGCCAGCCGGGCGAATTCCAGCGGCAACGAGCGGTTGCCGGCAATGAGGCCGAGAGATGCGGGTGCGGTGTTCATCCGTGATTCCGGGATCAGGATAATCAACCCGCGGAAAGATGCCAGCCTGTGATTGATGAATGAGCAGGTTTCTGTCCCGCTTCAGAACAGAATGTCCCATTCGTTCAAGCGCAAGAAATGACACGGGGAATTTGCCGTCGCCCGGCTGGAACCAAGGCCTTCCCAATAATCTGGCGCACAAGGTGCTGTGATTGTTGATGATGTCATCATCAGAAAGCATTTTGGAAAACGGGGCGGAACCGGCTGTTAACACAGACATTTCACTTAAAATTCCCCGGAAGCTGGATACGGCACAATACATCTCCCCGGCGGTGGCACACGAATTGAACAACATCATTACGGTCATCCAAGGCTATGCCGACCGTTTGCTGTCCAAAAACTCCGGCAATACCGCGCTCGAACCGCACCTCAAGCTCATTTCCGACGCGGCCAAACGCGCGGCAGCTGTTGTCCGGGATGCCAAACCACATCAGCCAGTCCCAGCCACCCGGCATAATCCAGCATCAATGCAACCGTCCACCGTGTCGTAGCCGGGACCGTTTCGCTTCTTCCGGCTCCCAGATGCTGCTTCGACGGGCGCTGGCGTTTTTCTGCCGGCCAATTGACCCGAACAAACCCGCGGATGAAAGCTTGCGCGGCGGATGGAGCCTTCGCTTAATGGTCGCACGCACATGAACAAACGTGGCCAGCGACCATTGAAGGTTTCGCCGAAACCCGGAACTTCCGCAGCTTCACTGGACACATTTCCGCGTTGGCTGAGCCAGCCGGCCGTCATTTGCTGCCTGTTGGTGGCCGCCACACTCGCGGTCTATTGGCCGGTGGGGCAGTTTGATTTCGCCTGCTACGATGACTCGGCCTATGCCGCAGAAAATCCGCACGTGCAGGCGGGATTAACCTGGCCGGGAGTGACGTGGGCATTTTGCACCGGCAGTTCCGCGAACTGGCACCCGCTCACATGGCTTTCGCTGATGCTGGATTGTCAATTCCACAGCCAGAGCGCCGGGATCCATCATTCGGTCAATGTGATGTTTCATGTCGCAAATACCATCCTGCTGTTTCTGCTGTTGCGAGGGATGACCGGCGCCTCCTGGCGCAGCGCGTTTGTGGCGGCCCTGTTTGCCTTGCACCCGTTGCATGTCGAATCGGTGGCGTGGATCGCGGAACGCAAGGACGTGTTGAGCACATTATTCGGGTTGCTGGCGCTCCACGCCTACGTTGGCTACGCCGGCGGCTCCAAACAGCAAGGCGCCCATCCCAAAATTGATCTTGGGCTGGCGCTGGGATGGTTTGCCTGCAGTCTGATGAGCAAACCGATGCTGGTAACCCTGCCGTTTGTGATGTTTTTGCTGGATTTCTGGCCACTGCGGCGCTTGGAACTGCGCAACACACCTGACAAGCGACGCGTGGCGTTGGGTTTGATCCTGGAAAAGATTCCCTTCCTGGTGTTGAGTGCGGCTGCCTGCACAGTGACATTTTTTGTCCAGCAAAAGGGCGGGGCGGTTGATTCCCTGGTTGAGTTTCCGGTAACCGCCCGGATTGAAAATGTTTTTGTCTCCTACGCGCAATATCTGGGGAAAATGTTCTGGCCGGTAAAACTGGCGGTATTTTATCCACATCCAGTCTGGTGGCCGACGGACATTGTGGTCGGATCCATCCTGCTGATATTGCTGCTGAGTGTGGCCGTGATTTGGCTGGGCCGGGGCCGTCCTTACTTGATGGTCGGGTGGTTTTGGTTTTTAGGAACTCTGGTACCCGTCATCGGACTGGTGCAGGTGGGATTGCAAGCACTGGCCGACCGCTATACCTATCTGCCATCGGTTGGCATATTCATAATCGTGGCATGGGGTACTACGGAAATCTGGCTGCGCTGGCGGTGGCCGCAATGGCTGGCCGGGCTGGCGGGTGTGCTGGTGATTTTAACGTGCGCCTGGCGCACTACCGACCAATTGGGTTACTGGCGGAATGCCGAAACGCTTTTCCGCCATGCCATTGCGGTAACCGCCAATAACAGCCTTGCCTACTCCAATCTCGGCCATTACCTGGAAGACCGGGGACAGACCGGTCAAGCGATCGAATATTATAAAAAGGCGATTCAAATTGACCCCCGGAATTTGGAAGCCCTGAACAATCTGGGCAGCGCGCTGATTGACAACCAGCAATACGACGAAGGCATCACGTGCCTGGAATTCGGGCTCCGGCTGAATCCCGATTATACCGAAGCCTTGAACAATCTGGCCACAGCCTTGATTGAAACGCGGCGCTACAGCGAGGCCGTTGATTATCTTAAAAAAGCGTTGCAACAGCGGCCCAATTATCCCAACGCCTTGAACAACCTGGGGAACGCCTATGTCAGGCTCGGTCAGGTGGAAGAAGGCATAGCTTGCTACCATCGTGCCTTGGAAATCGAACCGGATTACGCCGAAGCCCGCAATGATCTGGGCAACGCCATGATCCGGCTGGGGCACACGGATGAGGCCATCCAGCAATTCAACGAGACCTTGCACTTGAATCCTCATCACGCTGAAGCGCACAACAACCTGGGCGATGCCTATGCCCGGCTCGGGCGGATGGACGACGCCATGCTTCAATACCGGGCAGCCCTGCAAATCCGCCCAAACTATCCGGACGCCCTGAATAACCTTGGTTTTGCGCTGGCCAGTCAAAAGGAATATGACCAGGCCGTTGCCAGCTATGAAGCCGCGCTGCGGCTGAAACCAGACCTGGCGGCAGCTCACGTCAATCTGGCCGATGTGCTGGCAATGAATGGACGCTTTGACGCCGCGGCAGCACACTTGATGAAGGCCGTGCAGCTTGAGCCGGACAATCCCCGGGCACAGTTCAATCTTGGAAGCGCGCTGATTCAACTGGGACAAAAAGATGAGGCCATCGCACATCTGCAAAAGGTGTTGCAGCTCAAACCCGGGTTTGCGCCCGCCATCGAACAATTGCGCACCTTGGGCGTGCCGGTGAACGGTCCAGACAAGCCTTGACCCATCCGCAAGCCGCCGGCACCACGATTCGCTTTGACGGTTTGCGTTTCATCGCGTAGCCTTTTTACTTCTATTTTGGACTAACTATTTGGATTTACTGTGAATTTATTGAAATGGATCATTCCGTCGAGGAACGAACGCGAAGTCAAAAAACTTCGCCCGGTCGTCGCCCGGATCAATGAGATCGAGGCCGGCCTTCAAAAGCTTTCCGATGACGAACTGCGCCAAAAAACCGCCGATTGGAAGGCTCAACTCTCGCAAATCGAGGACAAAGCCGAGCTGGCCCAGAAACTGACTGAAATCTTGCCGGAAGCGTTCGCGGTCGTCAAAAACGCCTGCCGCCGGTTGTGTGGCAAGGATGTCATGGTGCGCGAGCATCCGTTGCTCTGGGAGATGATTCCGTTCGATGTGCAGCTCATCGGCGGCATGGGGTTGCACCTGGGCAAGATCGCCGAAATGGCCACTGGCGAAGGCAAGACGCTGGTCGCCACCCTGCCCGTTTATCTCAATGCCCTCACCGGACGTGGTGTTCATGTCGTCACGGTGAACGATTACCTCGCCGCGCGCGACTCCGAGTGGATGGGCGCGATTTATAAATTCCTCGGCCTGACCGTCGGCTGCATCCTGCACGACCAGCCACCCCGCGTCCGCCGCGAACAATACGCCTGCGACATCACCTATGGCACCAATGCGGAATTCGGTTTCGATTATCTCCGCGACAACGGCATGGCGGCGCGCAAGGAGGAACAGGTCCAGCGCGGTCATTATTTCGCCATCGTGGACGAAGTGGACTCGATTCTCATTGATGAAGCCCGCACGCCGCTCATCATCAGCGGCCCGTCCGTCCACACGTACGACGAGCAATACGCCCAATGGAAACCGCTCGTCGAATCATTGGTCCGCGCACAGGAACGCCTGTGTGCCCGGTATTTGTCGGAAGCCGAGGCGCTGATCAAGAAACTGCATCCGGCCGATGATTCGAACCCGCAGGATGCCGGCGCGCTCGAACATGAAATCGGCCAGCTCCTGTTCCGCGTCAAAATGGGCCAGCCGAAATCCGCGGGCCTGATGAAGGTCCTGGAAGACCCGGAAAACCTGAAATTCATGAACCAGGCCGAACTGGATTTGCACAAGGACCAGAAGAAGGTTGACCTCTACCGCGAGAAGGAGGAACTGCTTTTCGCCATTGATGAAAAGAGCCACGAAGCCGACCTGACCGAGAAAGGCCGCAACTTCATCAGTCCGAAGGATCCGGAGGCGTTCGTGCTGCCCGACCTCACCACAGCGTTGCATGAAATTGACTCCGGGCCAGAACCCGACGCGCGCAAGCGCATGGAGGCGAAGACCAAGTTGCAGCAGGAATTTGAGACCAAGGCGCAAAAGATTCACGCCATATCGCAATTGCTCAAGGCCTACAGCCTTTACCAACTCGATGTGGAATACGTCATTCAGGAAAACAAGGTCCTGATCGTGGACCAGCATACGGGCCGGCTCATGCCGGGCCGCCGTTGGAGCGACGGGCTGCACCAGGCGGTTGAGGCCAAGGAAGGCGTCGAGATCGAACGCGAAACCCAGACGCTCGCCACCATCACGATTCAAAATTATTTCCGCCTGTATCAGAAGCTGGCCGGCATGACCGGCACGGCGGAAACGGAAGCCTCTGAATTTTTCGACATTTATAAACTCGGCGTTCTGGTCATTCCGACGAACAAGCCCTGTGTTCGCAAAGACGGCAATGACGCGGTTTATAAAACCCGGCGCGAAAAGTTCAATGCCGTCCTCAACGAAATCAAGCAGGTCCATGCCCAGGGCCGGCCCATCCTGGTCGGCACGATTTCCGTCGAAGTCAGCGAACAGCTTTCCCGCATGCTCAAGCGCGAAGGCATCATTCATTCCGTTCTCAACGCCAAATATCACCAGCAGGAGGCCGAAATTGTCACCCGCGCCGGTCAGCGCGGCGGGGTGACGATTGCCACGAACATGGCCGGACGCGGCACGGACATCAAACTCGGCCCCGGCGTCGCCGACTAGGGCGGCCTGCACGTTCTGGCCACCGAGCGGCATGAGGCGCGCCGCATTGACCGCCAGTTGCGCGGCCGCTGTGCGCGCCAGGGCGACCCCGGTTCATCGCACTTTTTCATCTCGCTCGAAGACGATTTGATGCGTTTGTTCGGCTCGGACCGGATTGTGAAAATGATGGAGCGCATGGGCCTGGAGGAAGGCCAGGAATTGACCCATCCGTGGTTGAACCGTTCCATCCAGCAGGCGCAAAAGCGCGTCGAGCAGCACAATTTCCAGATTCGCAAACGCACGCTGGAATTTGACGACGTGATGAACAAGCAGCGCGAAGTCATTTACGGCTTCCGCAACGAAATCATCCATGGGGAAGACGTCCGCGACCGGCTCATGGACATCATGGAGGAAGTCGTCGTGGACAAGGTCACGCAGTTCACGAACACCGAGTCACAGTTTGACGAATGGAAACCGCGACAACTGGCCGACTGGGTGAACCTGAATTTTCCCATTGGACTGCCCGAGGCGGAGATCCTCAAAGCAGCCGATTCCGGCAAGGAACAGCCGGTGCCCGATTCACTTTTCGACGGGCTTAGCCCGGCGCAATTTGCCGTCTGCAACTTCATCTCCGACAGTGTCCGCAAGGCTTACGAGCTTAAAATCAGCTTTGAAAATCCTGACGCGCTGAAGGAAGTCGAGCGCTTCACGGTTCTCAGTGCCATTGACCGGCTGTGGCAGGAACACCTGTATGAAATGGACAGCCTGCGTTACAGCATCGGCCTGCGTGGTTACGGCCAGCGCGACCCGCTGATCGAGTACAAAGCCGAGGCGTTCAAGATTTTTGATGAATTGATGGTCAATGTAAAAACCGAGATTTGCCACAACATTTTCCGCAGCGCGTCGAGCATGCTGGCCTTTGAAACCTTCCTGAAAAATGTTCCGCGAGAAACCAAACACGATCCCACGAGTGCATTTGGCGAACCGCCAAAGCCAGGTCAAACTAAACCCAGCGACGTCGTGAGCGAGGCAGCCGACCAACTCTCCAAAGACAAGCCCCAACCCAAGCGCACCGGCCCAAAAGTCGGCCGCAACGACCCCTGCCCTTGCGGCAGCGGGAAGAAATACAAGCAGTGCTGCGGGCGGTGAGCGAATCAGGCGCCTTCAGAGTGTCCCGTAACAGTTCGCCGCAAAGCCGGCCCCGGGACGACATATTTTGCGCCAATAATCGAAATTCATCACAGACCTCAATCGCTTCATTTGTTATAGACCTTTGTCCTCCTGTTCTGCCGGCTTCCATGAAGTGAAAATTTTGCATCGCCTCTGATCCACAAGTTCATTAAGCTGGTTTTGAAATGATTACAAGTTTCAAGCGACTTGAAACCTGGTCGAAACCGGCTTTGATTGCGTTGTGCTTGGGAATTGTGACGGTGGTCGGGTTCGCGGATTATTTGACCGGTTACGAAACTTTCTTTTTTATCTTTTACCTCATCGCAGTATTTCTGGCCGCGTGGTTCGTCAGTGATACGTTTGGAAGTCTAATCTCGGCGTTGAGTGTGATGACCTGGGTTTTTTCCAACATCGCCGCCGGGGAACATTTCTCCAGTTATTTTATTCCAGTTTGGAACGCGATGATCATGTTCGTGTTTTACCTGGTCGTGGTCGCGCTCCTGGCCCGGCTCCGAAACGTTCACAAGGAATTGGAAGAGCGGGTGCATCAGAGAACCGCCACGCTGACCAAAGAAATCCAGGAGCGGACGCGGTTGCAGAAGGAACTTTTGGAAACCAGCGAGCAGGTGCAACGGCAGATTGGCTACGATCTGCATGACGGTTTATGCCAGCACCTGACCGGCACGGCGCTAGCCGGTCATGTCCTTGGCCAAAAACTGACGGCTCAGTCATCGCCCGAAGCAGCGGAAGCGGCCCGTTTAGTGGAACTGATCGAAGAGGCCATTGAGTTGACCCGCACAATGGCGCGAGGCCTGCATCCCATAGAAATACAGGCCGGGCGGCTCGCGGACAGTTTCCAAGAGCTTGCGGACTATGCCTGCGACCGATTCAAGGTATCCTGCCAGTTTGAATGTCGCCAAGCCGCACCCTTGCCTGGAGTGAATGACGTGAATGTGGCCACACATTTGTATCGGATCGCACAGGAGGCTATTACCAACGCTGTCCGGCACGGCAAAGCCAGACACATCAACGTCCGCATTGATTCCACCAATAATGCACTGGTTCTGACCGTTGTTGACGACGGCATTGGCCTGCCCGAAAACACCCGGGATGGCAAAGGGTTGGGATTGCGCATCATGGCCTATCGTGCCAGCATGATTGGTGCAACCTTTGACATCGAACGTCTGTCTTCCTTAGGCGGCACCTGTGTCACCTGCAGACTGGTGTCCCGAGATGTGCCGGGAGGAGAAATTCATGCCTCAAAAATACAAAATACTGCTCGTTGACGATCACCCGTTGGTGCGCGAAGGGCTGGCAAATTTAATCAACCAGCAGGCCGACCTCCATGTCTGTGGCGAGGCCAGCAACGAGCCCCAAGCATTGGAAATCATCCAGACTGTCCAACCCAACGTCTCAATTGTGGACATATCGCTCGAAAATGGATCCGGCATCGAATTGGTGAAAAGCATCAAAGCCATGTTCCCCGATGTCGCGGTGCTGGTGCTTTCCATGCATGATGAATCGCTTTATGCCGAACGCGCTCTCCGGGCTGGCGCCCGCGGTTATGTCATGAAGCGCGAAGCAACCAAGAAAGTCATCCAAGCCATTCGTTGCGTGCTGGCGGGACAACTTTATGTCAGTGACAAAATTGCCGCCCTGATGGCCGAAAAATTTGTCGAAGGCCGGCCGGCAACGAATGCCTCGCCCATTGAACAATTAAGCAACCGCGAGCTGGAAGTATTTCAATTGCTCGGACTCGGCCATAGCACGCGCCAGATCGCCGACCATTTGCACGTTGGCTTCAAAACCGTCCAAGCTTATTGCGCCCGCATCAAGGAAAAGCTCATGCTTGCCAACGCCACCGAGTTATTGCGCGAAGCCATCCGCTGGCACGAAAGCCAGCAGTCCAAATAACCCGCTCGCATATAGGGCATCACCCTACACAAAGTACAGGCCACACTCTACAAGCTTTTCTTCACCTGGTTACTGGCATGGCAACCGAGGTGCTTGGCATTGAGACAGTTGAGGTTGTAACAGGCAATACTGTGAGCAAAAACGCAATCATTGTAACCCGCCTGTTGAACTGCTCACACCCAACAAACTGAAAGATAAATAGCATATGAAAAACGGAAAAGTTCTTGGCAAGGCAGGTTTTACATTGGTGGAAATTATGATCGTCGTGGCCATTATCGGCCTGTTGGCGGCCATCGCCATTCCCAACTTTGTGAAAGCCCGCGCCACCTCGCAAGCCAACGCTTGCATCAACAACCTGCGGCAGATTGACGCCGCCGCGAACCAGTTCGCGCTCGAAAAAGCCAAAACCACAGGTTCCGCCATCACTTACCCCGATGACCTGACCCCGTACATCAAGCTGAATTCCGGCGGCAGCATTCCCGTCTGCCCGGCTGGTGGCTCCTATACGGAAGCAACTGTGGGCACTACTCCGACCTGCTCCTTGAGCGCCACGGTTACTCCGCCCCATATCCTGCCATAAGTCATTTACCGGCTTCATTCAAAAGGCCCGAGACGCACAGCTTCGGGCCTTATTTATTTGGAGGCACGGCGGCCCTTCAAAATGGTCGGATGATGCGGCAAGGTAAACAATTACACCGATTGAACCCCAAAGAGATTGGCCTTGGTGCAAAAATCTCACCATTAAAATAAGCCTTGCTGACGGTACATCACTTGCTAATTTGCAATCGCTTGCAATACCAGAAGCGCCAGATAAACCGCCGGATGCGGCAACGTTTTTACGCTGCCACGGCGATTCTGTCACTGGCGATATGGTTGTTCATGGCCGCTGCCGAAGTTTGGACGCCCCTTCATGCCTGGCTGCATGGCGGGGCAATTCCCGAGAACGACGATGATTGTGCGATTGTAGCCATTGTCCATGGGAAAATCGAAACGACGCCCTGTGACGTCCAGTTAATCACCCCGGCAACCTGGACTGAAACAGCCCCCCGTCTGGAAATTTCCGTTGTTTGCTCGACCATTAAAAATCTTCCCCCCGGTCGCGCTCCGCCGTCTTTCTGCACTGCTTCCTAATTCCTGTCGGCTTTGGACAAGCGTGGGTTGTCTTGTCCGAAGACGTTTATCCCAAAACCAAATCTTTGTGCCTGCCTGTGGCAGCTCGCAAAGTGCGAATCCTCAAAAAATTCGCCGGCCGGTTTTAAAATTTAACCAATTCAGGCTTATGAAAATTTATGCAGAAAAGAAATATGGAAATCGCAGAACATATCTGGCAGCAATTTCGTCGGTGGCGCTTTCCTGTGGTGTAACGGCACTGGCACAGACGAACGATGTGACAACAACGGATGTTGCATCCCCGGAAGGTTCGACCAAAGTGGTGTCCTTGGGAAGTTCGACGAATGTGACCCAACTGGGTGATGTTACCGTCGTTGGCAAACTCAACCAGGCGCGCAGCCGGATTTTGCCGGACCTGGGGGCGACGGCCTACACACACACGAGCGAGCAAATCACAGCCCAATCACAGGGGGCCAACGCACCGTTCAACCAGGTGATTTTGCGTTCGCCGGGTGTGGCGGAAGATTCGGCGGTAAACGGCGATTTGCACGTGCGCGGTGAGCACGCCAATTTGCAATACCGAATCAACGGCGTGCTGTTGCCGGAAGGCATCACGGGTGGATTCGGCCTGGAATTGGATCCACGCTTTGTGGATTCCATGCAATTGATCACCGGGTCGTTGCCGGCGCAATATGGTTTCCGCACAGCTGGCGTCATAGATATCACGACCAAAAGTGGCGCCTATCAAAACGGCGGTGACCTGTCCCTCTACGGCGGCAGTTACGACACCTTCCGGCCAAGCTTTGATTATGCCGGCGCGCAGGGCAAATGGGATTATTTCGTTGACGGCAGTTATGATGAGAACGGCCTGGGCATTGAAAATCCGACGCCGAGTTCAAGCGCCATTCACGACCAGACCTATCAGTATAAATCGTTCATTGATGCCTCGCGCCTCTTGAGTGACACGAGCCGCGTCACCTTGATGGGGAGTGCGTCCTTTACGACTTACCAGGTTCCCAACACGCCGGGTCTCCCGGCGGGCAATTCGCCCACCACGGACAATCCGGCGGCCGTGCCGTGGTATACCTACATGTATCCGACGAATTTCAATTCGGTGAATCTGAATGAAAATCAAACCGAGCAAAATTATTATGGCGTCGCGGCCTACCAGAAATCAGCGGGCGATTTGAATTATCAAACCGCCGTTTACGGACGAATGAGCGGCGTGCACTTCACGCCCGATCCCTTCGGCGACCTGTTCCTCAACGGCGTGGCCAGTGATGTGGATCGCAATCTCTATTCCGGCGGATTTCAGTTCGATGCCAGTTATGAACTTGGCAACAAACATACCATCCGCGGCGGGGTTATGTTGCTTGACGAATATTTGACTGCCAACACCACCACAACGGTGTTTCCCGTTGATGGCAATGGAAATCCAACCGGACCGGCATTCCCCATGACACAAGATGGCGTTTCGCACGCGTTATACGCCGGCGTTTATCTGCAGGACGAATGGAAAATCCTGCCCCAGGTCACACTCAATTATGGTGCGCGATTTGACTGGTACAACAGCACTTTCGACCATGAAAATCAGCCCAGTCCGCGGGTGAATCTCGTGTGGAAACCCACGGACTCGACGACGTTGCATGCCGGCTATGCACGCTACTTCACGCCGCCGCCGCTGGAAAATGTGTCCCAAGGCGACGTGGCGATTTTCAACGGCACTTCGAACCAATCCGCTGTTCAGCAGGATGACACGGTCAAGGCTGAACGCGCGAATTACTTTGACGCGGGCCTCTCACAAAACATCACCAAACATCTGCAAGTTGGCGTGGATGGCTACTACAAATACGCCCGGAACCAACTTGATGACGGGTTGTTTGGACAAACGCTGATTCTTTCGGCATTCAACTACACCCGAGGCCGGGTTTATGGTGTGGAATTTACCGGCTCCTATAACCAGGCCGGCTTTTCCGCCTACGCCAACCTGGCCTACTCGGTCGCCCAGGGTGAAAACTGGAGCTCGGCGCAGTTTCTTTTCGATCCGGCGTCTTTGGCTTACGTCCAAAATCATTGGATTTATCTGGACCACGATCAACGTGTCACGGGCACGTTCGGCACTTCCTATCTTTGGAAGGAATCCGACAAGACCAGCACGCAAGTCTATGTGGATGCCGTTTACGGCACCGGCTTGCGGCAGGATGGTGGCGGAACCATAGATGTCGCGGGTGACCCGATTCCTAATGGTTCCAGCGTGCCCGCCTATTACTCGGTCAATCTCGGCGCAGCGCAGAGTTTCAAACTCGCCCATGACCGCACATTGACTGCGCGGATTGATGTCGTGAACCTCACGGACAATATTTATCAACTCCGCAGCGGCAGCGGCGTTGGCGTTAACGCCGCCCAGTACGGCGAGCGCCTGGGCTTTTTCGGCTCGCTGAGCCTGGCATTCTGAACAAATCCACTTCCGAACCTCATGGATGCAAATCGAACAACGCCCGTTTACGAGTTGAAGGACGAGCTGGCCCGCTATTGCCTGCCGACGGCAAACCGGGATGCCAATCTCAAACTCGCCTGGGTCAATTCGATTTGCATCCTCTTTCTCTGCATCGGAATTCTCGGGGCACGGCGCGGCCTGATTGCCATCAAACCATTGCCGCCGCTGAAAGAAGTGGTTCCCATCGTCATTGAACCCGTGACCCTGCCGCCCCAGGCCACTACTGATAAAAAGGAGCAGGCGGATGAAGAAAAACCTGATGCACCTCAAGTCGTGGTGGCCCTCCCCAATTCGCCAAACATCAATTTTGCGGTCCCCACCATCGGAACGTTGGTGGCACCCGCCGCCCTCGCTTCGGCGCCGCCGCTGGAACCGCTGCGTACAAAGACCCAGGTTGGCTCGGTCAGCAACACCGGCACAGGCGGTGACCGTCCGCAACCGCCTTATCCCAAGATTGCCCTGGACGATGGCGAACAAGGCACGGTGATTCTCCTGCTGGGCGGAGATGCAGCCGGGAATATCACTTCAATTGACGTGAAAACATCATCCGGCTTTCCCGTTCTCGACCACGCCACCGTGGATTATGTCAGGCGTCACTGGCGCCTCCCGGCCGGTTCCGGCAACCGGTTTTTTGAAACCAGCATTATTTACCAACTGCAAATGAACTGATCAATAAACACTCAACTCAATCCAAACTCTATGCTCGCAAACATCGCTGTTCAATTTTTCCTCAAAGGTGGCCCGGTCATGTGGCCGATTCTCATCAGCGCCCTCGTCGCATTTGCCGTGGTGGGCGAACGCGCCTTCTGGTGGTGGCGGGAAAGCCGGAAACGCGACCCGCAAAAATTGGAACAATTGCTCGCCGCGCTGGAAAATTCCGATGTGCCGGCCGCCGCCAAAATCGCCGAAGGGTCGGAAGACCCGGTCATCCGCATGATTCATCGCGGCCTCGCTCACGTTGGCCATGTTCACGCCTCCCTGCTGGGCGCGTTGCAACTGGCTGCCGGCTTCGAACTCAAACGTGCCGGACGGTTCCTGACGGTGATGGACACGCTGGTGACGCTGGCCCCATTGCTGGGGCTTCTGGGCACCGTAACCGGCTTGATGCGGGCCTTTCTCAACATCGGCAATGCCGAACTGTCCGTCACGAGTGTCACCGGCGGCATAGGCGAGGCGCTGATTGCCACGGCCTGCGGCCTGGGCATCGCCATCTTCTCACTGATTCCTTACAACTATTTTTCCGCCAAGGTGACACAATTGCAGTTTGATCTGGAAACGGCGGCAACCAACGTTGAAGTGATGGTTGGCGGTGTGAAGCCGGGTGATACCGTCCATCTGACCAAAACATCGCCACCCAACCAGGCCACCGGCCACTGAACTTTTGTTGATGAAACTGCCCTCACCAGTCCGGCCACGAAAGTCGCGGATCGTCATCATTCCCCTGATAGACATCATGTTCTTTCTGCTGGCCTCATTCATGATGGTCAGCTTGCAAATGAGCCGGACCGAAAACATCAAGGTCCATCTGCCCGCCGCCACGCAATCGCGACAGGATTACAAACCGGACATGGTTAATATTGCCGTGGACAAATCCGGTGGTGTCTGGCTGGAAAAGAAGTCCGTTTCCCTGCCGGAACTGAGCCTCGTGCTAAGCAATCGTTTTCTCGCCGACACCAATCTCCCCGTTTATATCAGCGGCGATCGGGACACCTTGCATGGGAACATGGTGGATGTGCTCGACGCCGTTCGCCGCGCCGGCATCCAGAAGGTGGCCTTCATGACGGGCGGCAACCAAACCCAAACAGCTCCATGAAAATCCGTACTCCCATTCCGGTCAAACCGACGCGTCTGGAGATCATTCCGCTGATTGACATCATGTTCTTTCTGCTGGCCTCGTTCATGATGGTCAGTTTGCAGATGCAGATTGTCCGCACCTTGAAGGCTAACCTGCCCACGGCCACGCTGGCCACCGCTTCGGCCAAGCCCGACACGGTTAATTTAATGGTGACCCGGGATGGCCAGGTTTCCGTGGATGACAAGTCCATCGCCCTGCCCGCTTTGTTCACGCTCCTCACGAATCGTTACAGCCTGAACACCAACCTGCCCGTTTACATCACCGGCGCCCGGGATGCCACGCACGGCTCGGTGATGTTCGTCCTGGATTTTGTAAAACGCGCCGGCATCGAGCATGTAGCCATCGCCGTCAAGGCGGCCCCCGATCAACCCTGAAATCACATGAAAAACTTCCAACAAAACCTACTGATCGCCCTTGCGCTCGCGCTCTGTGGCCTTTGCGCATATCAATGGTATGAACAAACCATCCAGCGCAATGAAATTGAAATGCTGAACCAGATGGTTTATCAGAAAAACGCCACCATCCAGGATGACACCAATTCCATTGCGGTCCTGAATCACCAGGTGGCCCAAATGGACGCGCGCATCACCGAACTCAAGGAAACCGCTGCCACCAACGAACAGCTTGTGGTGATTCAAAATGGCCAGATCAGCCGGCTCCAGTTTCTCAACGAAGACCTTACCCATCAAGTTGCCGGATATAAAAATGGCGTTGAGGCGTTGCAGGCCAGATTGAAGGACGCCTACGACGGCATCAACAAACAGAACGAAGCAATCACAAACCTTGTTGCCCAGCGGGATGAATTCGTCCAAAAATTGAATGACAGCGTAAAGGAACGAAATGACATTGTCGCAAAATACAATGAACTGGCAAAACCAGTGCAATCGGGTGGCAAACCGCCGGACAAAACTCCATAAGTCGTGAATTCGACATATGCCACTGCTCGAAATCACCCACCTGAAAAAGTCGTTCCCGGCACCCGATGGTTGCGACCATGAGGTTATCAACGGTTTAAAAGCAGGCCAATGAGCAGCATTTACCAAATGGATGGAGAGAAGATGGACGAGCCATTATATTTCCGATAAAATGACGAATAAGCTGTCACAATCCAGCCGATCATTGCTGAGTTTGTCATCGGTGGTTACGATGCAGCTTTAAATGGCATTGGTAATTATGTCGAGAATACCCAGATTTTTGATTTATTGGCTCGCAGTCCTGGCGGGGGTCACCGGTGTGTTGGTTGAAGGCGTCTCGCTGGTCAAAAACTGGATGCAGCAGTTCAACCCCGAGTACAGCTACCTGTTGAGTGCCTACGATTTTTTTTCCGCCGAGGTCATTTTTCTGCTCTCACTGATGTTGCTGATTGTGGTTCACATTGGTCACGTGGTTGGCGGTGGACTGCACATTTCCAAATCCAAGGAACCGGTTTCACCCGGAAAGCAGCGGGGCGATTCGTCCGTGTCCGCCGGCTCGACTTCACAATCGTCCGAGTTGCCGGAAGCACAAAAGCAGACAGATCAGGAGACAGCCGACGAGAAGCTGACCCGGCTGCTCAGCCATGAGAAAAAATAACCGGCGCGCCGGCGCAAGCGGAAAGACTTTTGCGAGAGTGTTGCATGGCGCAGGCCGGGCAAACGCTCGTTGAATTGTGAAACAACCCTCCATACAATCCGAAATCAAAACCATACGCCGCAAAATGACCTATGCATGAACTCGTGATTTCGCCGAACTGGCTGCTGGCCAGCTACTGCGTATTGGTGTTGCTGGCCTCGCTGGCGGGCGGCTGGCTGCTGTTGATCATCCGTCCCACCCACGCGCGCCTGCAAATTGCCATCAGCTTTGTGGCCGGACTCATGCTGGGCATCGCCCTGCTGCATTTCCTGCCGGATGCCGCCGACCAATTGCATTCGGTGGACCGCACGGTGGCGTGGATGCTGGGCGGCTTTCTGGCCATGTTTTTTCTGCAGCGGTTCTTCCATTTTCATCACCACGACTCACCTGAAGGCGATCCGGAAGACTGCTGCCACGAACCCGCCATGTCCGAGAGCCACGGTCATGACCATGTCCATCATGCCCATACACTGGCCGACAAGTCCGCCCAGCAGCTCTCCTGGGTTGGAACCGCACTCGGCATGACACTCCACTCGTTGCTCGACGGTCTGGCGCTGGCCGCTGCCGTCGCGGCGGGAGCTCATGACCATGCGCGGCTGGCCGGCATCGGGGTCGCCCTGGTGGTGATCCTTCACAAACCATTCGACGCGATGGCGGTTTCGACCTTGATGACGGCGAGTGGCAGTTCTCGCTACTCGCGGCATGTGTTGAACGGGCTTTTCGCTCTGGCCAGTCCATTGGGGGCGGTCCTCTTCTATCTGGGCGTCAGCCATTTTGCCGATTCCAATGCGGTTTTTCTCGGTTGCGCTCTAGCCTTCTGTGCCGGGACGTTCCTGTGCATCGCCAGCAGCGACCTGTTACCGGAACTGCAATTTCATTCCCACGACCGTTTCAAGCTGTCGGTTGCCCTGCTGGCGGGCCTCACCGTGGCGGTGCTAATCAAACAGCTTGAGGCCGATCAGCCCGAGCCCGGATCGGTACCTGCTCCCGTGTCAATTCAATCAACCAATTGATTGAAGCCGGGACGAAAGGTTCCTTAGTCTCAATCGCAAACAACCCCGGGCTGCCTTCAAATTATTGCTGCGCGCGGTAGAAAAAGTTTACGCCGGTGGCATTGGTGTCGGTAAACACGTTCGTACCGCTGGTGTTCGTGAAGGTTCCCAGCGAGGACCAAGAACTCAGGTTGCTGGACCGCGAGACCTGAAGCACGTCGCCGGCGGGACTGTAAATATTAAACGAGAAATGTTTGGGACCGGCCATCACCGGCGACGCGAGCAGGAGACTGAACTGTGGGATATAGTTCACGTAGGTGTTGTTGCCGTTCAAGGTGGCGACATCCGTCAGGAAGGCGGAGCCGGGCGTGAGATCCAGCCAGTTGTCGTGGATATCCAAATAATACAGATGGGTGACGCTGGTCAGCGGGTGGATGGTCGAGAGGTTGTTGTCATAGAGATAAAGCCAGTTCAGGCTGTTCAACCCGGCCAGGCTGGACACATCGGAAATGTGGTTGCTGCTCAAATCTAGTGAATTTAAATTCGGCAGCCCGGTGAGCGTGGGCGCTGCGGTGAAATGGTTTCCGTTGAAGTTGAGCGAAGTGATCTGCGTCATGCCGGAAACGCCGGTTGCGTTGGTGAGCTGGTTGGCATGGAAATCAAGCGAGGTGATGCTGGCCAACCCGGTAAGCGACGGCAACGTGGTCAACTTGTTCTGCCAGATGGACACCGAGCCCAACACATGCATGTTCGTCAGCGGCGCGATATTGGTGATTAGATTGGCCGACAGGTCGAGGCCATATTGCAGGTTGGTGAGGCCGGCGAGCGGCATGAGGTTCTGCACGTAATTGCTCTGCGCCACCAGCCAGATCATCCGGGTCAGGTTGGTAAGCGGCGCGAGGTTGGTAATACCGTTGGCATTGAGGCTCAACCACTGCAGCCCGGTCAGCCCGGCCAGCGGCGTCAGGTCGTAAACATGGTTTCCGGAAAGATAGAGGCTGGTCAACCCGGTCTTTGAGGCGAGCAGGCTCACGTTCGTCAGGTGGTTGTTTTCCAGATTGAGGTAATTGAGAGAATTCAGGCTGGTCAATGGCGCGAGATTCGTAATGCCGTCCGAGTCCAGACCGAGCGTTTGGAGGCTGATGAGATTGGTGACAAAAGCAGCGGTGCCGGCATGATTACCACCAGCCCACAAGGTGCCGAGACTAATCAGGCCGCTGACGAAGTTGAGGTTGCTGGTGGCGATGTAGCTGACATCCAGGTTATTGAGCAACGTGTGATTGGTGAGCGGCGCGAGGTTGGTCACCGCGCTGTAATTGATGGACAGTTGCTGCAGGCTCGGCAGGTTGGTGATGAAATTGAGGTTGCCGAAATGATTGCTGCTCAAGTAGAGGTAGTTGAGGTTCGTGAAGGCCGCCACAACGGGGACGTTGGTGGCCTGGTTCCAGGTGAGCGAAAGCCAGTTCATTTGCGTCTTGCCGATCAACGGTGAAATGTCGCTGACGTAGCTGCGGTTGGGATCTTCAATCCAGTCGGCGCCCACGTCCAGCTGCTGCAACTGCAGCATGCCGGCGGTGAAGGCGATGTCAGGCAGGCCGTCATCGTGGAGTCCGAGACTGTAAAGATTGGTCAGGCTGGACAGGCGGAAATAGTAAATCAGCGGTCCATTGTAGTTGATTTGCAGCCAAGTCAGGGTGCCGGCCAGGCCATCCATGTCGGGAATGCTGTGGATGGTGTTGTAACTCAAATCCAACTGATCGAGGTTTGTCAACCCGGAGATAAAGGAGGCATCCTGCAGGCCGCAGTTGTTGAGGTAAAGTTCCTGCAACGAACTGATCCAGCCCAAAGGACCGGCGTCATTGATCGGGTTGTTGCCCAAATCCAGATAGCTCAAATACCGCGCACACTCCAACCCTGAGATGTTGGTGATATTTTGATTGTTGGCGGAAAGGCTGCCCAGATCGTCAAGATCGGTCAGATGAACCGTGGTACCGGCGGGGAATCCCAGGGCCGAAACCACCAGGTTGCTCAAGTTCGGATCGATGAAGGGGACGACATCTACAACCTTCAACTGCACTGCTTCGCTGGCAACCACATTGCTGCTGTCGTCCCACACCAGCACCTGGTACGTGCCGGACTCGGAGAAATCCACACCGGACAAAGTGAGCGTGTTGCTGGTGTCACCATCAACATTGTCAGCGGAGATATTCGTGCCGTTGAACAGCCACTGATAATAGAGGCTTGATAGCGAAGTGGTGGCGGCAACGATGAACTGGACATCCTCGCCCGGGGCGGCCACAGCGTTAACCGGTTGCTGGATGATGGTGACGGTCTGGCCGCAATTGGTGTCGCCGACAAAAAGCCGGGCGGTGTCGCTGGCGGCATAACCGTTGCCATCAGAAACAACGGCCCGGTAAGCACCTGCTTTGTTTGTACCGACACTGGTCAGAAGGAGAAAATCATTGGTCTGGCCGGCGAGGTCCGTGCCGTTGAACTGCCATTGATAAGTCACGGTATTGTAATTGGTCGTGGAGGCGGCGACGCCGAAATAAGCCATGCCTCCGATCGCAATGCAATCGTCCGCCGGCGAATCCCAGATGGTCAATGACGGGGAGATGTTTTGCGGGTTGTAATTCACGTTCACATAATTGTTCAGGAGGTTCGAGATGACACCGTAAGCAGCCGAGTCGAGGTTGGTGTCCAGCAGATTGTAGCTCAGGTCCACATAATACAAATCGGGCAGCGCAAGGAGCGGGCCGATGTCGGTGAGAAAATCAGTGTTGAGACTAAGATTGCCCAACTGGGCGAGGTTCGTCAGCGAGACGAGCGAGCCGACATGATCGTTGCCCAAGTCAATCGAATTCAAATTCACCATCTGGCTCAGGAACGAAATATCCTGGGGCGTCGCAACCCCGTTCATTTCCAGGTCGGTGAGATTTGTCATGACGGCCACGACGGCGAGATTGGTGAACGCGTCGCCATTCACATCCAGATGCCAGATATTGGTGAGGCCGAGAATGGGTGTGATGCTGGCCATGCCCGGATTGCCATCAATCCATAATTCCTGAAGGTGGGTAAGGCTGCTGAGAAACGATATGTTGGTCAGTCCGTCGCCGCCGAAGCTTAAATGCGCAAGTTGATGAAAATTGGTCGCGAGCGGCGCGTTGGTAAGCGGGTAGTTGTAATACGCCTGCAGCGAGGTAAGATTCCGCCCCAACGCCGGGGAAAGGTCGTGAACGTTGTTATAGCCGAAATCCAAATCCTGCAACCGTGGCAGGTAGGCGACAAAACTGAGGTTGCTCACGTTGTCCTCCGTGACATGCAGCAGCGTGAGATTGGTCAGGCCGTTCAATGCGGCGAAATTCGTTGGGGTGAAGTTCCAGCTTACGTCGAGGTTGGTGAGCGGCGTCAGCCCGGCCAGCGGCGAAAGGTCGGCAACACCCAGATAATAGAGACTCAACCAATGGAGATGCTTTAATCCCGTCAGCGCCGTCACATTGCTGATCGAGGAATTGCCCGACGGGCTGCGGTTGCCGCCGATGTCCAGCCAGTAAAGATTGGTCATTGTGGCGACCGGGCTTGCGTCGAGCACGTGATTCCACGGCACCACCAACTGGACCAGCTTATGCAACCCGCCCAGCGGAGCAATATTCGTCAACTGGGCGCTGTTCATGTCCAGGTAGGCCAGGTTCGTCATGCCGGCGAGTGGAGTGCAGTCCGTCAACGGGTTCCAGCCGGCATGCAGTTGCGTCAGATTTGTCAAACCCGCAATGGGCGACAGGTTGGTCACCTGATTAAAGCTGACATCAAGGTTGGTGAGGTTGATCGCCGTTCCCAAACCGGTCAAATTCTGAATGCCATAGCCGGCAGCGGGCAGATTTGACAGGGTCAGCATGTTCGCCACATAAACCGGCGGTCCTATCCCCAACGCGTTCGTCACGGCGGCTTCCAGGTTGGAATCTGGAAAGGTTACCACTTGGGCGTTTGCCCGCCCGGCGGCAAACAAGGCGAGCGTCAAAAGGCCGGTCGAGACAAGCGGTGAGGTCATCTTGCGCGCTAAAGACAGTGTGCTTTTCATAGGCTCCCCTGATTCGTGAGCATTAAACTCAACACACTAATGTAAATCATAAGTTATTTATGAAGTAAAGAAGAATTCGGGCCGTTCGTTGCCGCGCTGCATGAAATGCACTTCCGGCTATCCGAGAATGGTGAGGACGATGCCGGCCAGGATGCCGAGCACGGCGGGCAGTTTCTGCCAGCCGTTGATCTCGCCGAAAAAGAGCAACCCGCCCGCAAAGGCCACCAGCGTGCTGCCGCGGCGCAGACTCATCACCACCGACACCAGCGAAGCGGGATCGCGCAGCGCGCTGAAATACACATAATCGGCCAGCAACAGTGAAAACGCGATGAACGGAATGCTCCAGCGCCAATGAAATTCGTTGCGCGACCACCAGCGGCGCTTCCAACCGATGACGAGCGGCAAAAAGAACACCAGCAGATAAACCGAAAACCAAGCCTGCACCGTTGGCACCGAAAAATGCGCCCGTCCCAACAGATACTTGTCGTAGAGTGAACTCACCGCCCCGAGGAGCGTCCCGACGACGAGGAAACCCACCCATTTGTCGCGATGGAAGTGCACCCCTTCGCGCCGTCCGGCAAACGAAAGCCCGATGAACGAGACCAGTGTCGTGACGACCCCCAGGGTTTCCAAAATTGAGGGACGCTCACCCAAAATCAATACCGCGCCAAACAACGTCCAAAGCGGACTGGTCGCGCGGATGGGTGATCCCAGCGAAAGCGGCAGATGCTTCAGAGCAAAATAAGTGAACACCCACGACGCAGCGACAACGCCGGATTTCAAGACCAGCTGGAGGTGTTGAACCGGCGTGAGCGGGTCCGTGATAAGCGATGCAGGCAAAATTCCAGGTTGAACCGCCTGGACACCCATCAAAACAATCCAAACCAAGGCGCCGGACAACGAACTAAGAAACAAAACCGGCACCACGGCGTTTGCGCGCACGGCATGTTTCGTGCAGAGATCATAAACGCCGAGGAACGAGGCCGACACCAGCGTGGCTGCAATCCAATTCATTAATTTTTGCTTTGGTAGGGCAGAGCTGCCGCTCTGCCGCAATTCTGACAGAATCGCTGTAGCTCGGCTCGCTCGGCGATAGTTTGGCAGCGCAGCAGCGCCGCCCTACCTTTAAAAGAAGACGGGCGAACCGCAGAGGCCCGCCCGTCCAGCTGACAGTTTTTGTCCGGCCTACATATGCGAAATGATGTTGTCGCCGAACTGCGAGCATTTGATCTCCGTCGCCCCTTCCATCAGGCGCGCAAAGTCGTAGGTCACGCGCTTGCTGCCAATCGCGCCGTTGAGGCCCTTGAGAATCAAGTCCGCCGCTTCCGTCCAGCCCAGATAGCGCAACATCATTTCACCGCTCAACACGACGCTGCCGGGATTCACCACGTCCTTGTTCGCGTATTTTGGCGCGGTGCCGTGCGTGGCCTCGAAAATGGCATGGCCGGTGATGTAATTGATGTTGCCGCCGGGCGCGATGCCGATGCCACCGACCTGTGCCGCGAGCGCATCGCTCAGGTAGTCGCCGTTCAGGTTGAGCGTGGCGATGACGTCAAAATCCGTCGGCCGCGTCAGCACCTGCTGGAGCGTGATGTCGGCAATGCTGTCCTTGATGACGATGCCCGCGCCGGGTTTGCCTTCGGGAATCTTGCACCACGGACCACCGTCAATCTCCACCGCGCCAAAAAATTCCTTCGCGGTCTGATACGCCCAGTCGCGGAAGCCGCCTTCGGTGAACTTCATGATGTTGCCCTTGTGGACAATCGTGACGCTCTTGCGCTGGTTCTTGATCGCGTAGGCGATGGCACTGTGAACCAGCCGCACCGTACCGCTATAGCTCACTGCCTTGATGCCAACCCCCACCTTCACATCGCTGGGGAAATTCGCCGCACCGACCGCTTTCCAGAATTCCTCGGCGGCGGGTTTGGTGCCAAACCGGATTTTTTTGAAGTCCTTGGGGAATTCCTTCGCAATGAAGTCCAAAACCTTCTGGGCCTCGGGCGTGCCGCCGGCGTATTCGATGCCCGCATAAATATCCTCGGTATTCTCGCGAAAGATGGTCATGTCCACCTTTTCCGGGTGCTTCACGGGCGAAGGAACGCCGGTGAACCATTGCACCGGGCGCAGGCACACGTAGAGGTCGAGCATCTGGCGCAAAGCGACGTTGAGCGAGCGGATGCCGCCACCGACCGGCGTGGTGAGCGGACCTTTGATGCCGACGAGATATTCCTTGAATGCCTCGACCGTGTCGTCCGGCAGCCAGTTGTTGAATTTCTTGAAGGATTCTTCGCCGGCAAAAACCTCGAACCACGAAATTTTGCGTTTGCCACCGTAGGCTTTGGCGACCGCCGCGTCAAACACGCGGACGCTGGCCGCCCAGATGTCCGGGCCGGTGCCGTCACCGCGGATGAACGGAAGGATGGGATTTTCAGGAACGGCGAGCTTGCCGTTCGCGATCGAAATTTTTCCGCCCGCCGGCGGCGTCACGTCCTTGTAGGCCATAATTTGATTTTAAATTTAAGATTTGGATTTACGGTTCTAAAATCCTTTATCCCGTTAGGATTCTATTGAAATTGTTGAAAATCAAGGAAACATTTTTGGCCGTGCCGTGCGAGCATCCGACCAAAATCAAGAGGGCGTTTCACCGAGTTTCCTTGAACTCTTAAACCACACCCAGAAGCCGGGTCGCTACTGGCACAGGTTCCCCGAACTGCGCCTTCACCTTGGCGACGGTGTTATTGACGGACAGTCCGTATTTATTGCGCAGTTCGTCCTGCGTCGTGGCGTGTTCGATGAACTGGTCCGGCCAGCCGATGCGCACGACGGGTGTGGTGATGCCCTTTTCGCTGAACAGTTCCAGCACCGCCGAACCGTAGCCGCCCATCAGCACATGATCTTCCATGGTCACGAGGACCTCTGCTGCGCGTCCAAAAAATTCATGCACGCCTGCGTCAATCGGCTTGGTAAAGCGCGGGTTGATGACCGCGACATCAAAGTCCTCCTCCGCGAGTTGCATCGCCGCCTTGCGGGCAATCGCGCACATCGGACCGAGGCCAAATAACGCCGCCTTGCGCCGGCCATTATTGGAGAAATTCTGGAGAATCTCCGCCTTCCCAACCTCGAGCAGCTTTGGCTGGTCCTTGATCGGCACACCCTCGGCGGCACCGCGCGGGTAACGGATGAAGGTGGGATGCTGCTGGTGCGTGGCCGTGAACATCATGTCGGCGAGTTCATCCTCATCCTTTGGTGCCATGGCGATGACATTCGGCAGGCAACGTAAATAGGAGATGTCAAAAATACCGTGGTGGGTCGGGCCGTCATTGGCGGAGAGTCCCGCGCGATCCATGCAGAAAATCACCGGGAGATCCTGCAAGCAAACATCGTGATGAATGCAGTCGTAGGCGCGTTGCAGGAAGCTGGAATAAATCGCACAAACCGGATGCAAACCCATTGTCGCCATGCCGGCGGCGAAAATGACCGCGTGCTCCTCGGCAATGCCAACATCGTAGTAACGATCCGGCATGGCCTTTTCGAGATGTTTCAGACCCGTTCCGCTGGGCATCGCGGCGGTGATGCCGACGAGCGAGTTGTTCTTCTGGCAAAGCTTGACCAGGGTCTGCCCCATCACGTCCTGATAATTTGGCGGTGTGCCGGGCCGGGCGGCGGGAGTTTCCCCGGTCTTCACATCGTATGGCCCCAGACCGTGAAACTTTTCCGGATATTTCAACGCGGCGTCAAACCCCTTGCCCTTTTGGGTGAGAATGTGAATGACAATCGGATGATCACAGGTCTTGGCAAATTCCAGCGTGCTGATCAGCAACGGCAGATCGTGACCATCAATCGGGCCAAGATAACGCACGCCCATTTCCTCGAAGAAGACCGGGCTGCCATAGCCGCCGCGCCCGTCCGCGTCAGCCGGGTTGCCGGCCTGCTGCAGCCCGACGCCGGTGATTGCCCCTTTGAAACCGCCTTCGGCCTTGTGTGCCAGCTTCATGGCCACGTCGCCTTTCGGCAGACGCCGCACAAAATTCTCAAAATCCTTCGCCAGCTTGTTGTAGCGGGGATTGGTGATGAGCTTGTTGAGGTAATTGGAAATCGCCCCGACGTTTTTGGCGATGCTCCACTCGTTATCGTTGAGGATGCCGATGAACCGCTTGGTGGTATGGCTGATGTTGTTGAGCGCTTCAAACGTGATGCCGTTCGTCAACGCCGCGTCACCGAAAATGCAGACGACGTTCTCGCCCGTGCCGTTCTTGTCACGGGCCGCCGCCATGCCGAGCGCGGCCGAAAGCGCCGTGCCTGCGTGGCCCGCCCCGTAACAATCGTGGGGGCTTTCACTGCGCAGGGCAAAACCGTTCAAGCCATCCGTCTGCCGGATGGTGCGAAAGCGGTCCTTGCGGTCCGTGAGGATTTTATGAACATAGACCTGATGACTCACATCCCAGACAAATTTGTCCGTGGGTGTGTTGAAAACGCGGTGCAGGGCGATGGTCAATTCCACCACGCCGAGGTTCGGGCCAAGGTGCCCGCCGCTCTTGGCCAGCCCGGCAATCAGTTCCGCCCGGATTTCCCCGGCCAGCTCCTGAAGTTGCGACACCGTGAGTTTCTTCACGTGCGCAGGCCCGTCCACCATTTCAAGATAACTGCTCATAAATCATTCTTCCGACAAATCCGGCGACACAGGCTTCAGCTTCAGTTCGCCGGCCGCGCTTTTTTCCAACTGCTGGATCTTCAATTCGGCCTCGGCGAGTTTTTCCTGGCAAATCTTCACCAGCTTTGCGCCTTCCTCGTACTTCGCCAGCAGCGTTTCGAGCGGCAACTCATCAGATTCCATGGACCCGACGACACCTTCGAGTTTTTTCAATGCTTCTTCAAAGGGCAGATGGCCTTTGGCCGCATCATTGGCCTTGGCTAATTTTGACATGAAGAAATGCTAAGAAAAATCGGCGCGTTCGTCCAGCTTTTGGAGCACCACCGGTTATCGCGGCTCAACCACACTCCGGATCTCGCCTTCCTTGACCCGGGTCTTCAATTTCTGTCCCGACCGGGCATCCTTCGCGCGCCGGACGATCCGCCCGGACCCTGCATCCATTGTGATCGAATACCCGCGCGCCAAGACCTGTTCCGGGCCCAGCAATCGCAGGCGCGCCTCGGCCGCTTCGAAACGATTTCGCCCATTTTGCAAATGAACATGCGCCCGCTCGCGCAAGCGGCGCAGACTCATCGTCAGCGTCTCGCGCCGCTGCTTGAGCAATTGTACCGGACGAACCCGCAACAATCGTGTCGCCAGATTCTGGCAGGCGACCTGCCGGTCTTTTGTTCCCTGCTTCATACTGCGTTGCAAACCGGTCTGCAAATCATCCAGGCGTTGCAAAAGTTCGTTCATCCGCCGGCGCGGGTGCGCCCGGGCCATGCGCTGTGTCAACTCCACCACAAGCCGCCGGCTGGCAAAAACGTCTTCAGTGATGATTTCCGCAGCGGCGCTCGGGGTGGCCGCCCGTACATCCGCAACGAAATCACTGATGGTAAAATCAATTTCGTGTCCGACCGCCGATACCACCGGCAGGGACGATTCAAAAATCGCCCGGGCCACGGCTTCCTCGTTAAACGCCCACAAGTCTTCCAAACTGCCACCGCCACGGGTGACCAAAATGAGGTCGAGAGTCGAGGATCGGCAGTCGGGAAACAAACTAAATTCATTGAGCAATCTGATTGCCGCTGCAATTTCCTCTGCCGCGCCTTCACCTTGTACGCGACAGGGAACGAGAATGATTTCCAGGCCCGGGTTACGGCGCCGGACGACATGCAGCACGTCGCGAATCGCCGCGCCGGTGGGCGACGTGACCAGGCCGATGCATTGTGGATATTTCGGCAGCGGACGTTTCCGTTCAGGTGCGAACAGCCCTTCCGCTGCGAGCTTCAGCTTGAGTTTTTCAAAGGCGATTTGCAGTGCGCCAACACCCTGCAATTCCACCGCCCGCACGATAAGCTGGTACTGCCCGCGCGCTTCATAGACCGTCACGTCGCCTTGCAACAGGACCTTCCGGCCATCAGCCAGTAATTCGCGCTGGGCAACCGCCGCCCCGCGGAACAATACGCAGCTCAACTGCGCCCCGGCATCCTTGAGCGTGAAATAAATATGGCCGGATGCTTGCGCACGCAGGTTCGTGACCTCGCCCGTCACCCAGACCTGGCCGACCGATTGTTCCAGCAGCCGTTTAACCTGCGCCGTGAGTTCGCTGACCGACAGCACCTTTCGCGTCTGTTCCGCCGGGAACAATTCGCCAAAATCCCATTGCGATTTTGCTTGTTTACTCATTACAACTTTAGTTTAATTATAACAGTTCTAAGTTAAAATATACTTACAATCAAATTCCTCCCACTGGAAGTGAATCCTCGAGAACAATCGGGGCGTTCCAACCTCGGAACCGCCCCCGCGACGCTGCCGACCAAAGCCGAGCCGGATCGCTACGCCTACATTGATGCCGTCCGCGGCTTCGCATTTCTGTCGGTTCTGGTCGTTCATTGCGTCTGGGTCACCGGCCCGTTTTCCGGCTGGGACGTGTTTGCTCAGGGCAATTATGGCGTGCAGCTTTTCTTCCTGGCAAGCGCCATCACGCTCTGTCATTCGATGGCCGAACGGCGAAAGGTTGACCGGCATCCGGTTTTGTATTTTTACCTGCGCCGGTTTTTCCGCATCGCCCCGCTGTTCTGGCTGGCCATGGTTTTTTACTGGACGTGCCCGCAGGCAATGCCGCCGCACTGGTATGCGGAATGGGTTACGACCGACGTCCATCCGTCTTATTTTGTGCTCACGGGAATGTTTTTGCACGGCTGGCACCCCTCGACCTTCAATTGCATTGTCCCGGGCGGTTGGTCCATCGCGGTGGAAATGAATTTTTACCTGTTCTTTCCGCTGATATTTTATTTTTTGAATTCGCTTAAAAAAGCCGCCGTGGCCGTTTTTATCGGGCTGCTCCTGGGCAATCCGGCGTTGCATTTTGTGTTTCCAGTGCTGCGCCAGCATTTTGATCCGGCCATTTCCGACCGGGTTTGGGAATTTTACAAATACCATTGTTTTCCGTCGCAACTCACGGTTTTTCTTGTCGGCGTTTTGGGTTATCATCTGCTGCAAAAGGATTTGCTGGCGCAACTGCGGAAAAGCCGGTTCTGGTCTGCCGCCCTGCTGCTTTTTTGCGGCATGATTCTGTTAAGCTTGCTTCACAACGGCCAGACGACCGTGGTGCCCATCTCGATGTTCGTGGTGCTGGCCCTGGCGGGAATCATCATCGCCATCTCCGGCGATTTGCCCTGGGTTGTCAACCCGGTCATTTGCTACATCGGCAAAATCAGCTACAGTTGCTACCTCGTCCACTTCGCCGTCCTTTACACCATGATCAAATTGCTTGGCGTTCACGTCAGCATGAACTTCCCTCTTTACGACGGCGGCCACAGCCTGGCGAATGCCTGGTTCGCCGTAAAATTGTTTGCGCTTACATTGCTGTTCACCGCCATCATTTCAACTGCGACCATGCATCTGATTGAAAATCCGGGGATTGCGCTCGGCAAGAAATTGATTCGCCGCATCAACGGACCTGGACGAATTCCATCAGCGGTGCCGAAACTTCCGCAACCGGACCTGCACGAGACCGCCGCGGTTAAGTAAATAATCCTCGCAGCAAGCTGCGAGGCATTGTTGATATGATTTTACAACAAGTGACAATAGCCGAAGCAAGCTTCGGGGTATTCGACCCAATGGGAATAAAATTTTTGTGGAAGGATTTATTTCAATTCGATGCCGACCGGGCAATGGTCGCTATCCATCACGTCCGGACGGATGAAGGCTCGTTGGAGGCGCGGACGCAGCGATTTTGAGATGAGAAAATAATCAATGCGCCAGCCGACGTTCCGCGAACGCGCACCGGACATCGGGCTCCACCAGGTGTAGTGTCCCCCGCCCGGTTCAAACTCACGAAAGGTGTCCACGAAACCGGCGGAGATGAAATTGCTAAACCCGGCGCGTTCCTCGGGGGTAAAACCGTGGTTGTGGAGGTTGGCCTTCGGGTTCGCAAGGTCAATTTCGGTGTGCGCCACGTTCAGGTCACCGCAGAAAATCACGGGCTTTTTCTTTTCCAGCTTTTTCAGGTAACGCAGAAAATCCTTGTCCCAAACCTGACGGTAAGGCAACCGCTCCAGTTCGCGCTTGGAATTGGGCACGTAAACGTTCACGAGGAAAAAATCCTTGTACTCGGCGGTTTGCACACGGCCTTCATTGTCATGCTCGGTGACACCCAAGTGCGGCGTGACTTTCAGGGGGCGTTCCCTGGCAAAAATTGCCGTGCCGGAATAGCCTTTTTTCTGCGCGGAATTCCAATAAGTCGTGTAATGCTGCGGCCAGAGCTGTTCAACCTGGTCGGGGCTGCACTTGGTTTCCTGCAGGCAGAGCACGTCCGGTTGCTCGACATCGAGAAATTCGAGAAATCCTTTTTTTAGCACAGCGCGCAGGCCGTTCACATTCCAGGAAATAAGTTTCACGGCACGAAAACTACCAAAACAACCACGAATTGACACCAAGGAACACACGGGGACAATGCGTGTCAGATAACGTCCGGCGGGACGCCAGCGCACCCGGGAGGACAACTATTCCAGGCGGAAAACCACCGCGCTCATGGGTGGCAGAAAAAATTCCGCGGAGTGTTTCTGGCTATGGCACGGGACATTTTCGGCGGTAACGCCTCCGAAATTGCCCAGATTACCGCCACCGTAAATTCCAGCATCGCTGTTCAACACCTCGCGCCATTTGCCGGCATGCGGCAGGCCGACGCGATAGCTTCCACGCGGGACCGGCGTAAGGTTCAGAATGATGACGAGCGGTTGCGAACCGTCGGCGTTTTGACGGGCAAACGACAGCACGCTGTTGTCGCGGTCGGTGCAATCAATCCAGTAAAATCCGGCATGGTCATAGTCGCCCTGCCACAACCCGGACGCAGCGACATAAAGCTTGTTCAAATCCTCCACAAATTTTTGCAGGCCGCGATGGTATGGCCCGGCATCGAGCAGCCACCAGTCGAGCTGGCCATTTTCATTCCACTCGGCGCGTTGGCCGATTTCACAGCCCATGAACAACAGCTTTTTGCCGGGGAACAACCATTGGTACGCGAGCAATGTGCGGAGATTGGCAAATTTCTGCCAGTCGTCACCGGGCATCCGGCCAATCAGCGAACATTTGCCATGAACCACCTCGTCGTGGGAAAGCGGCAGGATGAAATTCTCATTGTGATGATAGAGCATCGCAAACGTAAGGTCGTTTTGATGGTATTTGCGATGAATGGAATCCCGCTTGAAATAATCGAGCGTGTCGTGCATCCAGCCCATGTTCCATTTAAACGAAAAGCCCAGCCCGCCGATGTAGGGCGGCCGCGTGACCTGCGGCCAGGCGGTGGACTCCTCGGCAATCGTCATCACGCCCGGAAATTCGGTGTGGGTGATATGGTTGAATTTTTTCAGGAATTCGATTGCCTCCAGATTTTCACGCCCGCCAAACTGGTTCGGCACCCACTGGCCCGTTTTCCGTGAATAGTCCAGGTAAAGCATCGAGGCGACCGCGTCCACCCGCAGGCCGTCAATGTGAAAGCGCTCGCACCAGAACAGCGCGTTCGCGACGAGGAAATTCACCACCTCGTACCGGCCAAAATTAAAAATCAGCGTGCCCCAATCCTGATGCGCGCCCTTGCGCGGGTCCTCATGTTCGTAAAGCGCCGTGCCGTCGAATTTTGCCAGGGCCCATTCGTCGCGTGGAAAATGCGCCGGCACCCAGTCCACGATGATGCCGATGCCGGCCTCGTGGAGCGCGTTGACAAGAAATTGAAAATCCTCCGGCGTGCCGTAGCGGCTCGTGGGCGCATAAAAACCGGTCACCTGATAACCCCAGGATGGAAAGTAGGCATGCTCGGCCACCGGCATAAATTCGACGTGGGTAAAGCCCATGCGTTTCAAATACAACACGAGCGGTTCCGCCAGTTCACGGTAGCTCCAGGATTCGTTCGCGGATTTTTTCCGCCAGGAGCCGACATGAACCTCATAAATGCTCATCGGCGAACGCAACGGATCGCGTTCGCGGCGCTTTTTAAGCCAGGCGTCGTCGTTCCATTTGAACTTCTTGTTATCCCAGACGATCGCAGCCTGTTTCGGCGCAACCTCGAAGAAAAACCCGCACGGATCGGTCTTCAACGAAATTTTCCCGTGCGCATCGCGAATTTCGAATTTGTAATGCGCGCCGACGCCGACGCCCGGAATGAAAATTTCCCAGACACCGGAAGCACCGAGCAGACGCAACGGATGAAACCGGCCGTCCCAATGGTTGAAATCGCCGACCACACTGATGCGTTGGGCGTTCGGCGCCCACACCGCGAAACTGGTGCCGGGCACGCCGTCAATCACGCGCAATTGCGCGCCGAGTTTTTCAAAAATGCGCCGCTCGTCACCCTTGCCGAAAAGATACAAATCCGATTCGCCGAGGGTGGGCAGAAAGGAAAAGGCGTCGCGGGTGCGGCGGGTCTGGCCCGAGTGATTGGTAACCACCAGATCGTAGGCATAAACATCTGCGGCCTTCCTGGTGACGCCTTCAAAGACATCCGTGTTGGGAATCCGTTGCAGCTCGAAC
>Ga0265338_10001929_pt1 | contig 32368 bp, 28 predicted proteins | sample 42126metaG_FD_193579 | JGI IMG/M metagenome (GOLD analysis project Ga0265338, IMG submission 193579) | Rhizosphere microbial communities from Carex aquatilis grown in University of Washington, Seatle, WA, United States - 4-21-26 metaG | ecosystem: Host-associated > Plants > Roots > Rhizosphere...
GAAGCTAATAGCCGCCGCGCTGGTTACCGTCATTCTGCTAGCGGCAATTGCTGGCGGTTTGTGGTGGCACAGCCATAAGTCGACAACGGCTTCTAGCTCCCAGAGTAGCGCGACGATCCGCATCGGACTGTCGCTAGACACCCTCAAAGAGTTAAGGTGGGCCCAAGACCGAGATTTTATGATTCAGCACGCCCAAGCCAACTCAGCTTCCGTGACTACGTTCGTAGCCGACAGCGACGACCAGACCCAAATATCCCAAATCGAAAATCTAATCGCCCAGAAAGTGAACGTCCTGATAATCGTCGCGCATGACGCCAAAGCCGTAGCCCCAACAATCGCTGAAGCCCATAATGCCGGTATCAAGGTCATTGCTTACGACCGGCTAATTCTAAATAGCGACGTGGACATGTACGTCTCATTTGACTCGACAAAGGTTGGCCAGTACGAAGCCTCGAATGTAATCAGCGCTGTGCCCAAAACCATTGCCGTTCCCAACGTGATGCTGGTAGGCGGCTCGCCCACCGATAACAACGCTCTGCTAGTACACACAGGAGTGATGAGCGTGCTGCAGCCTTTAGTAGCTGCTGGAAAAGCTAAGATTGTCTTTGACCAATATACTGCCAACTGGGATCCGGATATTGCCTATGCCAATGTCAAACAATACCTAGCAGGAGGCGGTAAGGTAGATGCTATCGTTGCCGCTAACGATGGTATGGCCTCCGGTGTGGTAAAAGCCCTGCAAGAAGCCGGACTATCCGGAAAAATCCCGGTTTCCGGACAAGACGCCGAGTTGCCCGCCGTCCAGCGGCTGGTTGCCGGCACCCAGACCGTGACGGTATATAAGCCAATCAAAACATTGGCCTATAAAGCGGTCGACGTCGCCCTGGCTCTCGCTAAAGGACAGGTGCCGGCGGCGACCGGCACGGTTAATAACGGCCAAAAGGACGTACTAGCCTATTTACTCAATCCGGTTGCCGTGACTAAAGACAACATTAAGTCCACGGTTATCAAGGACGGTTTCTTAAGTTCAAAGGATGTTTACGGTACTAACTAAGTAAGAGAGGGCCTTTTTCCCTATGAGAAATATTCGGTCGAGGCTTCTGCAGATTTTTGTCATAGAGATTGCCGTCCTTGGAGTAGCAGCGGTGTTTTCGTTGTTTCTTTATGTTAATGCCGCCAATAAATATAAGGCGATTTCCGACAATATGGTCTCTGAATATCATTTGACTGAGACGGCTTTTGGGCTCATTACCGATTTCAATCAGTTGGCCGTTAGCAGTACGGGCAGCAGCCAGGCCGCCCAAAAAACTAAAATCAGTTCTTCTAAGACTCAAATCAGCCAGCTTTATGCGACGCTTGACCAATCAATTACCGACCCCGATACTAAAAACTCCTATGTTGGTTTAAAGAATGCTATTAATGGCCTGATGGTTGAGATTGATGCCGGTGTAACCAGCATACAAAATGGCGGGCAAGACGCCACAGCCCACTACAATAAAGCCAATCAGCTTTATGGGTTTGTAAAAGAAGACGGGAACGTTTTTTTAAATGATGAGCTTCAGCACGTAACAGTTACCCAACAGGAGGTTAGGCGCTCTACCACCCGCAACTTCCAAATTGGGGCAGTGTCCTATGCGCTAATACTAATCGGTAGCCTAATCTATGCCGTAAGAATGTCCAGAGTAATCGTCAAGCCGATAGACGAGTTGGCTGCCACCGCCGAGCAAATTACCCGCGGTAATATGGAAACCGAAATCAATCCCAAACTGCTTGAGCGCAAGGATGAAACTGGCAAGTTGTCGAATTCATTTAACATGATGTTATTAAACCTCAAACAAAAGATTCACGAGCTTAACTTAGAAAAAGCTGGGGTTGAGCAGAAAGTTATCGATAGGACCGAAGAGCTCAATAATGAAAAAGCCCGTCTAGAGGCTTCGATTAATAGTATTGACGTAGGGTTCATCATGACCGGTATCAATGACGACATCATCATGCTCAACCGCGTAGCTACCCGCTTACTCGCCTATGCCCTCACCCCCGAGGGGGTGAGTAAGGTTGATACGTCTATTCATGAATGGACCACTGATTTGGTCGACCAAAAAATGAGCGGTTTCCCTTTTAAGGAAAATATAGCCAAGGCAAAGTCCCTCAGCCTCCCTGTAGAGAAGAAGGAGCAGTTGTATGGCGGCCGGATCTTTAGAGTTTTTATAGCCCCTATCGTTGGTCATGGCAAAGCCGGGAAATCAGTTGAAACATTAGGTACAGTCACCCTAATCGAGGACATTACCGAACGAAAGGTGCAAGAGCGCTCCAAGGACGAGTTTTTCAGTATCGCCAGCCACGAGCTGCGGACACCCTTAACCGCCATCCGCGGCAACACTTCAATGATTCAGACTTATTACCAAGACCAGCTAGCTAAAGACGAGAACCTCAAAGGTATGGTTGACGACATCCATGAATCCAGCGTTCGTCTAATCGAAATTGTCAGCGACTTTTTGGATGTCTCACGCCTTGAGCAAGGCAAAATGAAATTTGAACCAGAGGCCTTCGAGTTGGATAAAGTTATCGAGAGCGTAGTCTATGAACTGGCCAATACCAGCCAGGCTAAAGGTGTTGAGCTTAAGTTCAACCATATGCAACCGCAAGCTCTGCCGACAGTTTACGCCGACAAGAACCGGACCAAGCAAGTTATTTACAACCTGGTCGGCAACGCCCTTAAATTTACCGAAAAGGGCACAATAACTGTGGGCATCAAACCAGAGGACTCGGTGCTCAAAGTGCTAGTTAGTGATACCGGCACGGGGATGAATGCCGAATCCCAGCAACTGCTATTCCACAAATTTCAGCAAGCCGGTAGAAGCCTGATAACCCGCAACACTGCCCACGGCACCGGGCTTGGGCTATATATATCCAAGTTGCTAGTCGGGCAAATGGGCGGCAGTATCCAGCTGGAATCATCAGCCCCAGGATCAGGTTCAGTATTTTCGTTTAGCCTCCCAACCGCTAAACCTCCCGTGCAATCCTACTGACGCTTACGGGTTTTAACAATCGAACCCTAGCAAGGATGAGTCCTTTGCTACGAGAGTTAAAATAAGCCGCTCCTTAGGACGAGAGCGGCTTAGCTAGGATATTTGCCCACTTTAAGCAGGGCTATATCGGAAAGGTTGGGTTAGACTACGCGTACCCCGCGCGTATTACTAATAGTCTCCTGCCCGTTAGATTTAGGACTTTTCAAAGATTACCCCCTTTCTATTATTAGCTTATGTTTAATATTATAACCCGCGGTAAAGCGCCGAGTAATAATTTTGCAACTAGTTTGTGACTAACCTTACAGCTTTATATTTATTGGCTACCTAAGCTGAAGGTTAGGTAGTAGGAGGATTACTGTGAGCGTAACCGTTAGTCAACCGACACTTGATCAGTTGTATGGTTTTATCGCGCAGATCCCCAAATACCCCATATCCACGCCGCAAATCATAAACTTAGCCCAAAAAACAAAAGCGCCCAGTAAAATAGTGCGTTTTTACGAGAGCTTTGGACAAAATTTACTGTTCAAGAACGAGGATGAGCTGGTAGGACGAACCGAGCAAGTGGGTATTATGCGCCAACAGAAGCCCGATATGCCGCCTGAGCAACAAACCGCTCCCGAGGAATATTAACGCGGGTAATTCTGTAACCTATCTAATGCCAGTTAAAACAGGCTGTAGTTCAATGAAATCCGTAATTAATAGGAGTTAGTGACATGATTATGACAATTATTGCTATCTTGATTCTGCTTTGGCTACTAGGTTTTGCAGTGTTCCATGTCGGCGCGATTATCCACTTGTTGCTGGTTATCGCGGTAGTGGTGTTTATTTGGGATCACACAATCGGTCGCCACAGCGCCTAGCCGTAGCTGATATACTAACGCTTGATGATATCGTTTTTCCAAGCCATCATTCTGGGCTTATTGCAGGGTATTACCGAGCTGTTTCCAGTTTCCAGCCTGGGCCATGCAGTACTCGTCCCAAAATTGCTGGGATGGAACAGTATAGTTACCAGCGAATCTGGCAGTGAATCGTCTTACCTAGCCTTTATTGTCGGCCTGCACTGCGCCACCGCCATTGCTTTGATTATTTTTTACCGCAAAACCTGGGCCAAGATAATCCGCAGTTTTTTCCATAGCGTTAAGGTCCGCAAAGCTGAATCGCCTAACGAACGTTTGGCCTGGTTGCTGATTGTAGCCACTATCCCAGCCGCTTTAACCGGAGTGATTTTTGAGCACAAACTCCGGACGGTGTTCGCCAAACCCTTAGCAGCTGCCATTTTCCTAACGATTAACGGTCTAATTCTGTTCATTGGCGAATGGTACCGCAAATCCGCCGCTAAGCGGCAGCCCAAGCGGGTGCTGTCTAATTTTGAGTACAAAGAAGCCGGTATTATCGGTACAGCGCAGGTGTTCGCCCTGCTGGCCGGCATCAGCCGCTCCGGTATCACCATGGTCGCCGGACTGGGCCGCGGCCTCAGTCACGAAGACGCCGCCAATTTTTCGTTCTTGCTGGCCACGCCGATTATTCTGGGAGCTGGTATCTATAAGTTACCTGATTTGTTTGGGCCACTAGGTAACGGCATTCGCGGCCAAGTTCTGGTTGGTAGCCTAGCCGCCGGCCTGGCAGCTTACTTCTCGGTTCGTTTTCTAACTAAATATTTCCGGACCAAAACTCTTACTCCGTTTGCCATCTATTCCTTAGTGGTTGGGATATTGATGATAGTTCGTTTCGCTTAAGCTTGCACGCAGTCGTGATAATATAAAAGCATAAGAAAAGAGGTAAACCCATATGAATCCAACTGAAACACCAACTCAAACACCACCGGCGCCAGCTCCGCCAACCACTACCGAACCGCCAGCCCCAGCACCGACCCCGTCGGCACCAAATCCGGACACTGGCGCATCAGCAGCACCAGCTACTCCAGTAACTTCCGGTACAGTAACCGCCAAATCCGGCAAAAGCAAAATGATGCTCTACGTACTGGTAGCCATAGTGGTTATAGCCGTAGTCGTATACTTTGTGACCAAGTAAATAGTTTAGTTTTAATTGACAAAAATAGTTTAGCTTGTTAACATTTAAGTAGCTAAACTATTTTTTATGGACAGAGAAGAGCAAATTCAATACATAGTAGAGAGCCTGGCAAAATGCCAGCGCCCGGCTTTGAGTGCCGGCTGGAAAGATTTAGGCTTGTCCCACGCCCAGATGGGTATGCTCTACCTGCTGTTTTACCACCAGGCAGCCAGCGTTAAAGACACGGCCGATTATTTGGGCATTACCAAAAGCGCCGTCAGCCAGCTGGCCGACCCGCTGGTGGCCAAAGATTTGGTCAGCCGAAAGAACGACCCTAAAGACCGCCGGATTGTGCGGCTAAGCCTAACTGCGGGCGGCTCACAGGTATTGAAAAAGCTGGCCAAACATAAATTTGCCGGCATTCGTTCGGCAATTGATAGTCTCAGCGACGAAGATGTTCGACAGCTATATCGGCTGCACCAAAAAATGATCAAAAATATCTAAAAAAATAAAGAAAGGCAGTTCGATTTATGATTAATTTACCAGTTCGCCAAAAAATTACGATTATGCTGGCTGTGATGAGCGGCATGCTGTTGGCGGCATTAGACCAAACCATCGTTTCGACCGCCTTGCCCCGCATTGTCAGCGAACTACACGGTCTTAAAGACCTTAGCTGGGTAGTTACGGCTTATTTACTTACCTCTACTATCGCACTACCCATAAGTGGCAAATTATCTGATATCTACGGCCGCAAAAAATTATTTCTGCTGGCGATTATGATTTTCGTGGCCGGCTCGGCCCTAAGCGGCCTATCGCAAAATATGGCCGAGCTGATCGGTTTCAGGGCTCTGCAGGGGATTGGCGCCGGTATGCTGATGAGCAACGCCTTTGCGGTAATTGGTGACTTGTTCTCGCCGGCCGAACGCGGCCGCTGGCAAGGCATTATTGGCGGCGTTTTTGGTCTGGCATCGGTTATCGGACCGTTATTGGGCGGTTATCTAACCGACCACGCCAGCTGGCGCTGGAACTTCTATATAAATGTACCGGTGGGAATTTTAGCCTTCTTTATGATCAACAGCTATATGCCCCATATTGAATCCAGCCATAAACACCAACGCATAGATTATTGGGGCGCCGGTTTGCTAGCTGGTGGTTTATCCAGTCTATTACTGGCCTTTGTGTGGGGCGGCAATCAGTATGCCTGGTTATCATTTGAGGTCATCGGCTTGTTCGTGTCGGCGGCAGTTCTGCTACTGGGCTTTGGGTTAGTAGAGCGTAGCCATGCCAAAGACCCGATTCTGCCGTTGGACTTGTTCAGAAATTCCACCTTCAGGATATCGATGTTAATTGTCTTCCTAATAGGCATCGCCATGTTTGGCGCCATCTTATATATTCCATTGTTCGCTCAAGACGTACTGGGCCGGACGGCAACCAATTCTGGAGTGATTCTAACGCCAATGATTCTCAGTCTGGTTGGAGTCAGTATTGTTGCCGGCCAAGTAGTGTCGCGGACTGGCCGGTACAAAGCTATGGCGGTGCTTGGCACGGCGGCGATAACCGTCGGGTTGTTGTGGATGAGCACGGTCGGAGTAAACACCACCGGCGCCCAGCTGACCGAGCGGATGATATTAGTCGGTGTTGGTTTGGGTTTTGGGATGCCTATCTTCAACTTAATTGTGCAAAATGCTTTTCCGCATAGCCGTCTGGGGGTAGCCACGGCCTCGACCCAAATGTTCAGAAACATCGGCGCCACGATTGGAGTGGCGGTGATGGGCAGTATCTTAAATAACCGTCTGAGCCACCACTTGGCCGGTGTGGCATCGGCGCCCTCGGCTAGCCAATTATCGGGCTTAAATGGCAGTTCTGTGCCGCCGGTGGTTAAATCAGCTCTGTCTAGCTCTATAAGCGAGGTGTTTCTAATTTCTGGGCTGGTGGTATCGCTGGCTTTCTTCGCCAGCTGGTTCCTAAAAGAGGTTCCTTTACGTACCAGCCACGATAGCCCGCTGGTCGAAATCGGTAAGGATGTTAACGCCCCCGGCAGCAGCCCGGCTTAAACGGCGTAGTTGTTATCTTCTTGGCGTTTTTTAAGCTCGCTTAGCCTGGCGATAAAGGCTTGGGAGGCGCCGTCCAGGCCCAATACTTTAAGCGCGCCAATCAGTACGTAGAGTTTATCTAATTCGCGTTCGATGAGCTTGGGAGCGGCCTCAGCCTCCTTAAAAAACAATTCAACCTTTTCTATCAGCCATTTTTCTTCAGCGGTATTTAGTTGTTTAAGTTTTACTTTAACCTCCGGCGCCTTACCAGTGGGGTTAACTACTTCTAGCGACCGGGCTGAACGGTCGCGCTTAGCCAAGTGGCCGCGCTGGATAAGATTATTAACATGCAGGCTAACAGTGGCCACTGAGGTATGACCGGTGCCCTGCATAATTTCCCGGTAGCTGGGGCTGTAGCCGTGGGCAGCTATAAAATCCTCGATAAAAGTCAGTAGTTCTTTTTGCTTTTTGGTCGGCCGCACCGTTGTTTTAGCTTGCAGGCCGATTGGTGATTGGCTCATGCGCCGCTCCTATGATAAGCCGAGTGACCGTGGGCTCGGTGGGCTACAATACGCGCCGGAGTAACAATCGTTTTGCGCTTGGTGAAAGTCTCCGGGAATACCCAGAAGCGATACCATAAGTAGTTCCAGATGGTGAAAAAGCCGGAGCTGGCGAATTGCCCAATATACGGCGTAATCCCGATTTGGCGCAGGCCATAGAGGATAAAGTAATTGAGCACGAAATCTACCAGAGTTATGAAGATGTAGCGGGTAGTTACCTGGGTCTGGTGGCCTTTTAGAGACTTATTTCTAAACACCCAAAATCGCTGGAGTACGAAGTTGACGCTCCAACCAAACACGTTGCTGGTGATAGTCGCCCACCACAGGCTCCAGTGCAGGCCGGACCATAAGTAGGCAAAAAAAGCATAGCCAAACCAAAAATAGGCGCCGCCGCTAATCATATATTCGACAAATTGGACGATGGCTTTACGCTGCTGGTTTTGGGATTTTCTGGCCATTTTTACGTTTATGCTTATCTGTAATTATAGCAGGAGCGAGGGCAATTCCGGCCAGCCCCCAAAATACATATGTCAATGTGTCGTCTTCCCAGGCGTGCGACAGCAGGTTTACAAAGGTTAGCCCAATCAGCGCCGCCAACAGCGCCAATGATAGCGGGTCGGACTTTTGGTCAAACAAAGCCTTGCCCAGGCTGAAGCAAATAGCGATGAACAACAACATGCCAATTACTCCGGCCTCTTGGCCAATCTGTAAAAAGTAATTTTCGGCAATTCTAGGATGGTTATTGTAAACCGATTGCGGACCGGCCGTGCCAACGCCATCGCCTAATGGTTGATGAAGAACATCTTTCGAAGCCGATTTGAAGGCTGCTACATGGCCCTCGTTTGAGCTTACTTTTGCACTAGAGCTCCGGTCGGTGTGCAAAAAGGCATCTTCGAAAGCAAGATTATTGCGCAGTAGCAAGCCAGCCACGGAAGCTATTATCAAAAATCCGGCCGCCACCCAAGCTGTGATTTTTCGAGAGCGTTCGGATTTCAGCGACAGCCAGGCAACTACCAGAACTCCAACCGTAGCGCCTATCCAGGCACTGCGCGAAAAACTGAAAGCCAGCGCCAGCAATAAGCCAATACCGAGCATAGCTTTATCGCGCCAGCCACGCTTCTGCTTAAAAATTGATACGGCTAAGGCACATATCGGTACTACCAAGTAGGCACCGAGCGTGTTGGCCCCCCTAAGCGTAGAGGCCACTCTAATATGGGCCAGGTTATGGTTAATCGTTTCATATGGACTGATGGTCGAGCTACTGTAGCCGAAGTGTTTTAGGAAATCATAAGGCAGTATCGAGTATTGCAAAATCGCGAACGCCGCGACCAAGACAGCTGGTACGAACAGGAGTTTTAGCCATTTTTGGGATAGCCAACCGGAACTGGCTGCGATTACAGCAGCGGCCAAAAAGAAAACCAGGAAACGTAAATCGACCAGCAGCCCGTACCACATAGCTTTGGTTGTAACCGTGTGCCGGAATAAAGCAACAAAGCCGCATACAATAAGAAGTGCGCAATAAATGATTATTAGTTTGGTGAGTCGTAGGGACAACAATTTTTGGCGTAGACTCTTATCGTGCAACAAAATATAGACCGCCCCCGCCAGAACCACTACCAACAAGAATTCTTTCCATAAGCGTAGCAATGTGTAGTGGCCTACGGCGCTAGACAGCCAAACCGTGATAAAGGCGTGGAAAGGTACCAGCAACAAAATAACAGCTATAATCCAGGATATGATAGCGGTCAGCTTCTTAACAGGGGCGGTTTGTCTCATAAATGCTAAACTATAGTATAGATGAAAAGTAACGCATCGCTCTTTTATAGTTTTATTTTAGTCGTTGGCGATTCGCTGGCTTTAGTGGCGGCTTTCGCGGCCGCTTATTTATTGCGTGGTCACTTTAGCAGTATCCCGGTAGCCCATCCCATAGCGGGCACCACTTACCTAAAGATTTTCCTGCTGTTACTGCCATTTTGGATATTGATTTTTGCCCTGTTGGGACTCTATAACAACGCCATCCAAGAGAAACGCTTCGTGGAGCTCGGCCGCTTACTTATCGGCTCTTTCATCGGCTTATTGTTTGTTACCAGTTACGCCTATATATCCAACCGAGTCATATTTCCATCTAAGTTAGTACCTATTTACGGCTTCGGGCTGGCTTTTATATTCTTGGCGCTATTCCGCAACTCGGCCCGGAGTGTACTAGCCCGGCTTTTTTCCCGTGGGTTTGGCATCACCAATCTGGTGTTAGTGGGCAATACCAAGATTACAGTCGAGCTTATAAAACTTTTGGATAATTATAAGGTCTCGGGATACAGAATTATCGGTGTAGTCGCCGATAAAAAACAGGCTTCTCAGCGCTATCCCCACCTACCTGTCTTTGAAAGTTTCGAGGAAGCCGTCAATCATCTAAAATCCGGCGATATCCACGGAATTGTCCAGACCGAGCTTTATGCTTCCGGCGAGCGCAATAACGAGGTGCTGGAATATGCGCAAACCAACCACATTTCTTACCGATTTGTCCCTGGCAATAGCGAATTGTTTGTCGGCAACATCGCGGTGGAGCTATTCCGTTCATCCATCCCTGTAATTGCAGTGCATCAAACCGCTTTAATAGGCTGGGGACGAATAGTCAAACGCATTATGGACGTTTTGCTCAGTCTTATTATGCTGATACCAGGCATCCCCGTAATGCTTGTAATCAGCCTGCTAGTCAAATTTTTCGATTTTCGCGGACCAGTTATATACAAAGTCCAGAGGGTAAGTCGATTCGGCAGCCTAGTCACAATTTATAAATTTCGCACGATGAAGCGTGCTTACAACAATATAACCCCAGAAGAAGCTTTTACGAAAATGGGGCGCCCAGAGCTTGTTAAGAGCTATCGCAACAAAGGGGACTTTTTAGAAAATGATCCACGGATCAGTAGAATTGGGCGTCTTTTACGCAGAACAAGCCTCGACGAGCTACCACAGCTTTTAAACATCCTAAAAGGCGACATTAGCTTTGTGGGCCCAAGAGCTCTAGAGGCGGTAGAGCTTAATCAATACGATAAGAAAGACCTAATATTATCTGTTAAATCTGGACTCACTGGCCTGGCTCAGATTTCCGGCCGGCGTGATATAAGCTTTAGTGAACGCCGGAAACTGGATCTTTATTACGTACAGAACTGGAGCTTGTGGATGGACTTAACGATTCTTATAAAGACTTTCCGGGTCGTTGTACGGCGCAGCGGAGCCAAATAAGGTGAAGGTCGCCATAGTCCATGATTGGTTTGTTGGCGGTGGAGCCGAGCGGGTGGTATACGAGCTTCATAAAATGTATCCCGAGGCGCCGATTTATACCTCGTACTGCTCGCCGCAATGGCGTGATAAATTATCTGGCGCCAAAGTTATTACTAGCTACATGCAGCATTGGCCCTTTTCCAAAATCCGGAAATTTTTGCCGCCGTTGCGGGCTTTATGGTTTTCGCGGCTGGATTTAAGCGGTTACGAATTAGTTATTTCCAGCTCCGGCGCCGAGGCTAAGGGCGTTAGAGTTGAGGCCCCGGCCGTACATATAAATTATTGCCACGCGCCAACTCATTATTATTGGAGCCGTTATGACGATTACCTGGCCAACCCCGGTTTTGGGCGGCTGGATTGGCTGGCCCGTCTGGGCCTGAAAATTCTGCTCGGTCCGATGCGCCGCTGGGATTACAAAGCCGCCCAGCGCCCTCATCATATGATCGCCAACTCTAACTACACCAAAGACCAAATCAAGAAATATTACGACCGTGGCAGCGTAGTTGTTCATCCGCCAGTTGAGATCGACAGGTTCGCGCATAAATACGAAGAGCCGCGCCGAGGCTTTGTAACCGCCAGCCGGCAGACGCCCTACAAACGCATCGATTTGGCAGTGGCTACCTGCACCAAGCTCAATGTTCCGCTGGTAGTTTTAGGCAGCGGCCCCGAACACAGCCGCCTAAAGAAGATGGCCGGCAAATCAGTTACGTTCTTGCGCGGCAAATCGGACGAGGAATTAGCGCACTATTTCCAGACCTCTTTGGCCTTCATCTTTCCCGGGGTTGATGATTTTGGCATCGTGGCCGTCGAGGCTTTGGCCGCCGGCACTCCAGTGGTTGCCTTCGCCCGAGGCGGAGCCCTGGACTATATTGATGCGAAAACCGGAATCTTATTCAAAGAACAATCCGTAGATTCCCTGGCTAAAGCCCTTGATGGCTTCTCGTCAAAAACCTTCCACGCTACTGATCTAGCCGCTAGAGCCAAAGAGTTCTCTACTGTCGAGTTTAGCAAGAATATATCTAGACATATTAACAAGTTTCTGGTATAGTAGCCACCTATGTGCGGAATCGTTGGCTGCGTTGGCCATGAAAATGCTGTTAGCTTCGCTACCAAAGGCTTAGGGGCCCTAGAGTACAGAGGCTATGATTCAATGGGCATTGCTTTCCCCGACCCTGAAGCAATCGATGGCTCTAAGCTTAAAGTGATTAAGACTTTAGCCGGTGTATCAGGCATAAATGCAGACCTGATTCCATCTGACAGCTTGGCAACAACTGCTATTGGCCATACCCGCTGGGCTACTCACGGCGGGCCGTCCATACTTAACGCCCACCCTCACCTTAACGAAGCCGGTACTGTTGCCGCGGTTCATAACGGCATCATAGATAATCACGCCATTCTTAGAAAAGAACTGGAATCTAACGGCTATAACTTTGCCTCGCAGACCGATACCGAAGTTATCCCCCATTTAATCGATTATTATTTACGCCAGGGGCAGGAGCCTGACGAGGCTTTTCTGAGCACTATAGCCAGACTATCCCCGCTGTCTGGATACGCCATCCTGGCCTGCATGGCGGAACAGCCCGATACTGTTTATGGCGCTAAGGTTGGCAGTCAGCTGGTACTCGGTGTAAACGGCAGTGAGCATTTCGCCGCCTCGGAGGCCATCGTTTGGACTGACTACACGAAGGATGCCATCTACCTCGAAGACTATGAAACAGCCAAGATTTCAGAGACAGGCTATCAGGTATTCGATAAAGAGGGCAAAAATTCAATACGAGTACCGGTTGAATTAAGTGATGAATATCAACAGGCCGAGATAGGCGACTTCCCGCATTGGATGCTAAAGGAGATACACGACCAACCCGAAACCATCCGCGCGGCCACCAGCGGCCGAATTCGCCCCGGAGAAAATATAGTAAAGCTTGGTGGCCTGGAAGATCCGGAGATAAGAGAAAAGTTAAGGCAAACCGAGCGCATAGTTATTGTGGCTTGTGGCACCTCGTACCACGCCGGCTTAATTGGAGAGCGCTTGATAGAAGAGATTGCCGGCATTCCGGTTGAAGTCCAGCTGGCTTCGGAATTCCAATACCGCGACGAACCGCTTTCGCCAAATACGGCCGTACTGGCTATCTCTCAATCCGGCGAAACCGCCGACACCCGGGCGGCCATAGAGAAAGCCAACAATTTGGGCTTATTGTCGCTCGGTATTAACAACTCGCCCGGCTCAACGATTGACCGAATCACTAAAGCCGGTGTCCACTGCCGGGCCGGCAAGGAAGTTTCCGTGGCGAGTACTAAAGCTTTTACTTCCCAGGTAACTGTCTTGGCTGAAATCGCCCTGGCATTGAGCCGTGAAAGCACTGCATTGCGGCACCCCCTAATGAAAGAGTTGGTCGCCTTGCCTGGCAAAATCGAGCAAATCCTGCAAGACACCTCAGCTATTGAAGCGGCCGCCAAAAAATATGCCGATGACAAATACACGGGGTTCTTTTTCATCGGCCGCGGCTATGAACACGTCAGCGCTTTAGAAGGAGCGCTGAAGCTTAAAGAAATATCTTATATCTCAGCTGAGGGCTACGCCGCCGGCGAGCTGAAGCACGGTCCGATCGCTTTGATTGACGAGAACCGCGCAACCTTCGCGATTACCACCGACAGCCCGCTTTATGACAAAACTCTGTCTAACATTGAAGAGATTAAGGCCCGCAAGGGTCCGGTTATAGCGCTGGCTACTGAGGGCAACGAAGGTGTTAAAGATATCGCCGATGATGTACTTTACGTGCCGGCCAGCCTGGAGCAAACCCAGCCGATTTTAAACGCAATCGTGATGCAGTTGTTTGCCTACCATGTGGCTGTCGAAAAAGGCCTTAACGTGGACCGGCCGCGCAACCTGGCCAAATCCGTCACCGTAGAATAAAGCCTCGGCGAATTTGGTAGTATTGATACGTGGATTCAAAATATTCAGCGATTTTTAAAGCCTACGATGTTCGGGGTATTTACCCTGACCAGCTAGACGAGGCGACTGCCCGCCGAATCGGCGAGGCCTACGTTGCTGTGCGTAAACCCAAAATAATCGCCGTTGGCCAGGATGTTCGAAATTCCGGCGAAAAACTCAAAAAAGAACTTATTTCGGCCCTGCTCAGCGGTGGAGTTGATGTGGTAGATGTTGGCATCATTACCACCGACCAGCTGTATTTCGCGGTCGGACAGTACAACTTCGACGGCGGCATATCGGTAACGGCCTCGCACAACCCGGCCGAGTATAACGGTTTCAAGTTTTCAGACACCAGCGGCGCCCCAATTACAAGTCAAAGCCTGGAGGCCTTGCGCGATTGGGCGGCCTCAGACAACAAACTCCCCGCTGGTCCAGCCGGCAGTTTATCAACTAAGGAAATTCTCGAAGACTACATCGATCACGTGATGACTTATGTCGATGGCGTCAACATCAAGCCGCTTAAAATTGTCGTCAATGCTAATTTTGGAGCCGTTGGCCGCGGAGTTGATAAAATCGCCCAGCGCCTAAACCTAAGTTTGACCCGGCTGAACTGGCTGCAAGACGGCTCGTTCCCTAAGGGCCCGCCCAACCCACTGTTGCCTGAAAGTCGAAAAGAAACTATTAGTCTCATCAAATCCAGTAAGCCGGACCTTGGCGTAGCATGGGATGCCGATGCCGACCGGGTATTTTTCTATACCGGCGAGGGCCAATTCGTACCTAGCTGTTATGTCATTGCTCTATTGGCGCAAGAATTCCTAAAGAAACAACCTGGCGCCAAAATAGTCCACGACATAACCCTGCGCTGGCTAGCGGATGATGTGATTGTGGCTGCCGGGGGCCAACCAATCCTTAACCGGGTTGGCCATACCTTTATAAAAACTCGCATGCGCAAAGAAGACGCGCCATTTGCCGCCGAGTCCAGTGGCCACTATTATTTCCGAAAAAGTTTTTATGCCGATAACGGTATCGTGCCGCTGCTGATGCTTCTTGAGATAATCTCCCGAACCGGCAAAAGTCTTAGTGAGCTAATTACGCCTTTTATAGGCCGCTACTTCATGATCGACGAGATAAACTTTAGAGTTAATGCTCCAAGCGATACTATCCGTAAACTAGAAAATGAATTGGGCAAAGACGGTAAGGTAGACAAGACTGACGGAGTAACAATAGAGTCCGAGCATTGGCGCATAAACCTTAGACCCAGCAATACCGAACCACTTATTAGACTCAATGCTGAAGCCCATAATCAAAAAGGCCTAGATAAGATAGTTGACCGAGTTACCTCGCTGATAAATACTTAACTTGTTAAGTATTTTGCTTAGATTCGTCCCAGTCTTTTAAGAACCAACTACTCGACCATTGCTTGTCTTCGCCAACCTCAAACACGATTTTGATATTGTTCTGTTCGCAGGTTTCCCATTCCGGCAAGCTGGCCTTGTCTACCCGGTCGCCGCCTTTAGTAAAAATGTGGGGCTTTATAGCTGCCAAGGCCTTGCTGACTGTCGGATCGTTTTTGATTTCAAAGGGTATTACATAATCCACGCCGGCTATACCGCTGACTATTAGACTGCGCGTCTCCAGGTTCTGGAAAGGCCGGCCTTTTTTGGCCGTCAAAAAGGCATCACCATTAACAATTACTACCAGCGTGTCGCCATATTTTTTACTGTCGATTATGCAGCTAATGTGGCCCGGGTGTATCGGGTCAAAGCCGCCGCTGGTGGCCACAATCTTCCCGAGCTTTGGTCTCAGCTTAGCAAACTCATCAAACGATACGATTTGGGCGCCCCACGATTTTTTCATCAGCCTATTTTATCACGCAAGAATTTTTCAAAATCGTCTTTGATATCATCGTTCATCAGTGCAAAATCAACCACCGTCTTTAAATATTCCAGTTTATTACCGGTGTCGTAAAATTGGCCGCCTTTAATTTCGCAGCCGTAGACCTTGTGGCCGTCTTGTATCATTCGCTGGATAGAGGGCTGGAACACAAATTCCTCCTCTTCGGCCAACTTGTCCTTGTCGGCTTTTAAGTATTCAAAGATAGCCGGGTCGAATAAATATCCGCCGACGCTGGCGATGTTTGACGGTGACGCTTGCCGGCTGCCGGGCTTCTCGATGATGCTTTTAATTTCTATGAGATTGTCGCCGGCTTTATCACCATCTACAAAAGCGTAGCGGCTATAATCTATTTCGGATTGGGCCGGAATGCAGGTTAGCACCGAACCTCCCATTTTTTCGCGGGCGGCTATAATTTGCTTAAACCGGCTGGGTTGCGATTGCACAAAATCATCGCCCCAAGTGTAGATAAATGGTTCATCGCCCAATAGGTGTTCGGCATTTAACAGCGGCGTGGCGTTGCCGTAGGGGCCTTTCTGGCGGATGTAAGCAAAGTTGGCTAGTTCAGATATCTGTTTAGTGGCTTCCAGCAGCTCAAGCTTGCCGTCGCGCTTCAGGCTGGCCCGCAGGCCGGCGCTCATGCGGTCAAAGTGGTCCTCGATACTGCGTTTGTGATAGCCGGTGACAATCACAATGTCTTCAATTCCGGCATCGACCAGCTCCTCCACAATAATTTGAATAATCGGCTTGTCGACTACCGGCAGCATCTCTTTGGGCATGGCTTTGGTTTGCGGCAGAAAGCGAGTACCAAAGCCGGCGGCGGCTATGACAGCTTTGCGGACCGGTTTGTGGGGTGCGACATTCACGTTCTAATGATACCATCGACCCCTTAGCCCTGTTATAATGTAGCCTGCATGAGAATTCTTGTCACCGGCGGCGCCGGATTTATCGGCTCAAACTTTGTCCGCTATATTCTTTCCAAGTATCCTGACTACCAAATCACGGTAGTTGATGCCCTAACTTACGCCGGTGATAGGGCTCGTTTGGCAGATACCGAGGATCGGATTTCATTCCACCAAGCCGATGTCAGCGATTTTGAGGCCATGAACCGATTGATGAAAGATATCGATTGTGTGGTTCACTTCGCAGCTGAAACCCACGTAGACCGTTCGATTGCCGATCCGGGACCATTTCTAAGATCTAATATTTTGGGAACCGAGGCTCTAGCTCGGGCGGCTATGAATAATAAGGTTGGGCGATTTCACCACGTTTCCACGGACGAGGTGTTTGGAACTTTAGAGCTAGGTAGTTCGGCAAAGTTCAGTGAGACTACTGCATATAGCCCGCGCAGCCCGTACGCGGCCTCCAAGGCCTCTAGTGACCACATTATCAGGGCTTACGGCGAAACTTACGGCTTGCCATTTACTATTACGAATTGTTCCAACAACTATGGGCCGGCCGATTCGCCGGGCCGTGTGATACCAGTATTTATTACTAATGCTATTCAGGATAAACCGCTACCAATATACGGTAAGGGCGAAGCGGTACGCGATTATCTGTTCGTGGAAGATCACTGCTCAGCCATAGATTTGGCGATTCATACGGGTAGTGTTGGTGAAACATACTGCGTCGGCGGCGCCGCCCAGCGTAACGGCGTGCAGGTTGCCGAAACTATTTTGCAAGCCCTGGGTAAACCGAAAGATCTAATTCAATTCGTTAGAGATAGGCCGGGACACGACATGCGCTACGATATCGACCCATCCTACATCGAGAGCAAACTTGGCTGGAAGCAAAGCGTCTCATTCGAAGAGGGCATAAAAAGAACAGTTGCTTGGTATCAGGCAAATGAATCGTGGTGGAAGCCATACAAAGAAAAGCTGGATTTGATGCGCGACAAGGGTCTGTACAGTGAAAAACAAAAGGCAGTTCAATAATGGCGGCTACAACTGAATTCGCTTCTCACTCAACCGATATCCCCGGCCTAGTCTTGTTTGATGTAACCAGCATCGGCGACGAGCGCGGCTGGTTCCAAGAAAAGTACCAAAAAGCCAAATTAGTGCAAGCCGGCATGCCGGCCGATTTTAATGTGGTGCAAACCAATGTTTCGTACAACAAAGAGGCCGGTGTCATCCGTGGCTTCCATGCCGAGCCCTGGGACAAATATATATCGGTAGTCTCGGGCAAGGTTTTTTGCGCCTACGTCGATTTGCGCTCCGGTCATTCGTTCGGCGAGGTAGTAACTGTTGAGCTGGATAAAAACCGGGTTGTGTTCCTGCCAAAGGGCGTAGCCAATGCTTTCCAGACTTTGAGCGAAGTTTATTATATCTACAGCGTCAACGACCACTGGTCACAAGAAAACTACGATAAATATACATTTGTTAATTTAGCCGATCCGGACCTGAACATAAGTTGGCCGATTCCGCTCGATAAGTCGGTTATGTCCGAACGCGACCGGTCGCACCCGCTGCTAAAAGATGTTAAACCAATGGAAGTCTAAATGGACGATACTAAATTCTTAATTACCGGCGCCAACGGCCAATTGGGTACGGCCCTGCAGGCCAAGTATCCTAATGCCCGGGCGACCGATTCCGACGATTTGGATATCACGGACCGCCAGTCACTAGCCAGCTTTGATTGGGGCAATGTTACGACTATCCTAAATGCCGCGGCCTATACCAATGTGGACGGCGCCGAAACGCCCGAAGGCCGCATAGCCGCCTGGCGGGTCAATGCCCAGGCCGCCGCCAACCTGGCCACGATCGCTTTAGAGAAAAAGCTACTGCTGGTGCATATTTCCACTGATTACGTTTTCGACGGCGCCAAAAATCCCCATACCGAAGATGAGGCCCTAAGCCCGCTGAGCGTTTACGGCGCCAGCAAAGCCGCCGGCGATATTGCCGTATCTATGACACGGAAACATTACCTGCTTAGAACATCTTGGGTTATCGGCGACGGCAAAAACTTTGTCCGCACCATGCTGGAGCTGGGCGGCAAGGGTGTGAACCCCTCAGTTGTCGCCGATCAAATCGGCCGGCCGACTTTTACGGCCGAACTGGTTAAGACCATCGACCACCTTCTAAACAACCAGCTTGATTTTGGAACTTATAACATTAGTAACGCCGGCGAGCCGGTCAGCTGGGCGGGTTTAACCCGGGCAGTCTTTGCCGAAGCTGGGCTACCTAATACGGTTACCGATACAACTACGGCTGATTACTACGAAGACAAGCCCCAAGCCGCGCAGCGGCCACTCAATAGCCTGTATGACCTATCCAAGATTCAAGCCACGGATTTCGAGCCGACCGATTGGCGCGTAGATTTAAAAGAGTATTTAAAGAAGGAGATGAGTTAATGAAGGGGATAATTTTAGCCGGCGGAAGCGGAACAAGGCTATACCCAATAACCATGGGCATCAGCAAACAGTTAATCCCAATTTACGATAAGCCGATGATTTACTACCCACTCAGCACCTTAATTAACGCCGGCATCCGGGAAATATTAATTATTTCTACGCCGGACGACCTGCCCCGGTTCGAACAGCTTTTGGGCGATGGGTCACAAATTGGTTGCGGTTTCTTATACAAAGTCCAGGAACAGCCGCGCGGTTTGGCTGACGCCTTTATAGTCGGCGCCGATTTCATTGGTAGCGACAAAGTAGCGATGATTCTGGGCGACAACATTTTTTACGGTACGAGCATGGAGCGTGAGCTCGAGAAATATACCAACCCGGATGGTGGCGTAGTATTTGGCTATCAAGTCGCCGATCCGGAGCGCTACGGCGTAGTCGAGTTCGACAAAGACATGAAAGCTCTATCGATAGAAGAAAAGCCAAAGACCCCTAAATCCAATTATGCCGTCACCGGCCTTTATTTCTACGACAACCAAGTGGTAGAAATCGCTAAGAATTTAGCGCCGAGCGATAGAGGTGAAATCGAGGTAACAGATATAAATAAGCATTACCTAGCCAACGGCAAACTCACGGTTGTGCCTATGGATCGCGGCACGGCTTGGCTGGATACCGGCACCTTTGCCTCCATGAACCAAGCTACTCAGTTCGTCCAGGTCATAGAAGAACGCCAAGGCTTAAAAATCGGCAGTATTGAAGAGGCGGCCTGGCGCCAAGGCTTCATTAATGACGAGCAGCTACGCAAACTGGCTGAACCGCTGACCAAATCCGGCTACGGCGAGTACCTACTCGGTCTTATTTAGCTCGGTTTTTGATCTGAAAATTATTCGCTGATAAATTATAAAATTCCAAACGGCAATCACCGCGATTGCAATGACTTTGCCAATTCTCGGGTCTAGGCCGGCAGATTTGAGCCCGGCGACAATCAGGTTATTAATCAGGAGATTAGATAAGGCCAGGACCGCATATATGGCAGCTTGATGATGGACTTTGCGCTGATACTCCTGCCTCTTAAAAGCCCACACCCGATTTAGCATAAAACTCATAGATAACCCCACAGCAAAGCTCAGCGAGTTAGCCAGCAATAAGTTCCAGTGCGCAAACACGTATAAAACGTAAAAGACTATGTATTCGCACAAAAAAGTTAACGACCCCACGGTTAGAAATCTGATAGACTGTTTTTTCTGAAGTTCTTTAAGACTAATTCTGGTCATTTCTTTTGCTTAATCTGAGTCTCCAGCAGAGCTATTTTACGAGCTAGGGCTACAATCCTTCTTTGTTCCTCTTTCCCCTTAAGATATAAATTAAGAGTCATAAATATAAACGATATTGTCAGCAAATAAAGCAGCAGGTCCGCCCCGCGTCCAACCCCCAACTTATGGGCAATGCGGTTTGAGGTATCAGGCGATATAACTACAACTATTCCTATGAGAGTTAGTGCCAGAACGCCAATTTTCTGCCAGGCTCTGACTTGGTTGGTTGTGCGATTGCTCAAAAACCAAACGATTAGCAGTAAGATGGCTAGCACCAGCACAACTTTAATAATCATTTGATAATCCTATCAAATAAGATATCCAGGCCCATGTTAATGGCATTGAACATAGATTGTCCCTTAGACTTTGAGTAGTCACTGTAAACAATCGTAACCGGCAGCTCCTTATACTTGAATTGTTTAGTGGCGATAGTTTCGATAACTTCAGAGGCGTGCGAGAAATCCGGGTTAAGAATGTTGAGGTTCTCAGCCACGCGTCGGTTAAAGACACGAAGGCCATTATGGGCATCCGTTAATTTAATGCCGGAGGCGCGATTCGTAAATTTGACAGCCAGCTTAAGCATGATTCTCTTAGCGCTGGGGATATTCTCTGCGGTGCCCAGAAACCTTGAGCCAAGTACGATGTCGACGTCATGGTGTCTAATATAATCAAGCATCCGCTTTATGTCCTCGACTTGATGCTGGCCGTCAGAGTCAAAAGTTACAAAATAGTCGGCATTTTTATTTTGCAGAGCAAAGTCTATGCCGGTTTGCAGGGCTGCCCCCTGGCCCAGGTTAATCGGGTGACTGACTATGGTGGCCTTAGTTTTGGATATCTCGCCAAATGAATTATCGGTACTACCATCATTTACGCAAACAATGTTCGCGAAACTCTTGCTAAGCCCTTGGATGGTAGAGCGAACGACCTTAGCCTCGTTATATACCGGGACAATTATCTGTACATCAGGATTCATATCTTGACTTAATTATAAACAGATAATCCCACACCGCTATATTTATACTGTCTATCGCTTGCTAATATAGAGCTAAATGTCCCATCGAAAGTACTTATCTCTTTTTCCGTACCTAGTTTATACATTTGCGATATTGGTATCTTTTGAACTCCCGACTCTAGGGCTTATGTTAGTTGCAATAGGCGTGGCTGCTTGGCTGACCTCTCTCCGTTCCAGTATAGGCAGGCTACTTATAGGACTGCTCCTTTCTTTGGTTTTTAATGGACTAATCTATGAGGTATTTAGTCTTATAAATTTTAATCCCGATATTAAGTTTGTCGGATTAGCTTATGTGATTATTGGCATCCTTCTTATTCGTAAAGGCTACGGGAACGGCCTGAAACTTACAGCTGTAGGTTCCCCCGACATCACGGTTATTATAACTGCCCTACTAGCATTAGGCTTTTTGCTTTACCCTGTACTAATTAATAACCCGTTTCCGAGCCGCTCGGACAGAGTGCTCCATCTAATGAGTTCCGGCGAGGATAATGCTTCACACTATGCTTTGTTCAAGTATGCGTACGTACACGACAGTTATTCCTATGGAAAGACGCCCCAAAGTACCGGATTAATAAGCACTCTGGTGAATTATCCGCAGGCCAGTGAATTCGACACAGCGTGGCTGGCAAAAGGGCTGCTGGGGAACAAATATGCCGATAACAACCGGGTCCTCTCCGAGGCGTATTACGGTCTGAGCTCTGTATTTTTTGCAATTTTAATATCGCTTTGCGTACTTATTGCCACGGAACTGTACCTAGCTAGTGGCCGTAAATTTGGTCTTTTGGAGGCTGTTTCCGCTGTTTTATTAGCCGCTGCTGCGCTTATAGCGAGTCCGTTGCTAGAACTTATGGGCAGGGGGTTCCAATCACAAATTGCTGCCTACATCTATCTTATGGGTATGCTTTACTTGCTGACTACTAAAGCAAGTGCCAATCTCACCAAACTGGCGGGCTTCCTGGCCACGGTGGGTTTGTTCGCGGGTGTTTGTACGAGTTGGTGGTTCCTCGCCCCAATCGCAGTGGTCCCTTTGTTAACTTTTGCTTGGTACAACCGGTCAGTCCTGTCTGGCCAATCTAAGATCCGTATTGCTGGCCTTGTCGCCGTTTTATTACTATCTATTTATCCTATTCTTCTAAACTACACCTCAAGCAGCACGTCCACTTCTATTAATCAGAAGGGGGGCGTAGATAAAATTGCTTTTTGGACATTAACTTTCTACGTACTAGCTGTGTTCGGTGTAGTAATGCTTAAAAAGGTCGAGCGGAAGAAGTTTTCACCATTATTATTTTGTGTTTCGGCCTGGATTATATTTACGGGCTTGCTTGGGCTTTATCAGAAAATCACCGTGGGACATTTTGAATACTATTTCTACAAATCGCTCTATACTCTTATCCCGTTGGGCGCGGTGGTTCTTATATACATAGGCATGCGCTTGATGAATAGATTATTTAGCCTTGGCATATATAGAAAGGTGGCTATTGTGGTACTCCTCACGTTTATATTCGTAATGTCTCTTCTGGTAATTAAGCCTCTGTATCCAAGAGTGTACGTACACGACTGGTTTAATAACCCTCTCTCCAGTACTTATCAAGCCGAACTCTTTAGCCAGTCCTTAGCGCATAATTATCGAAGCTTATTCTTCTTGGGGGGTTGTAGCCCTGGAACGTCATATACAGCCGATCGTTGGGCTGGCGCCTTTCTTCTGTCCGAGAACGATTGGTCGTCTAAAATCGAATTGGCTACATTAGGCAATAAACCGAGCTCAATCATGTCTGCGCTGTCCGCTGTACCAGCCAACAAGAATTCTGTTCGACTTTATTTAAATACTAACTGCCCGAACCCAGCCCTAAATAATTTCATTGAGTCCCAAGGGTTTAAGGTTACTCACGAATATCGGTATTAGATAGAGGTCAATAGTATCTAGAAACAACCGCTACCGTGGCTATACACAAAACCAAGGTTATAGCCGGAGCCAAGATCCAAGCATGCCTGTGTATACCGTTTAGACTTTTCTTATATCTGTACCCTAACCCGGCCAAGATTGGGATGGCTAAAGGTATAAAAGGTATTATGTATCGGCCTTGCACGGCATCTATTATTGGTGCGCCCACTGCTGTGCTTGTGATGTAGAGTGACAACGACATGATTCCCATTAATAGTATAAAGATAGCCAAACTCCCCAAACGCTGCTTTGGCCTGATGTTTGGTTTAGGGATTTTCTCACTTAGCGCAAACATCGTAGCGGCCAGTAAAGTTAACGCCACAAGTCCAAGCCCTACAAAACCTATGTATGCCTCACCCCAGCCCAACATGCCAAATCCGGTTTTGAAATAGTCGAAGTCATGCCGCCAACTTACAAATTGATGCAGCATTGTATTCATAAAGGTCCATGGAGCGTGCTTAATATATTGCAACTGCCTAGAAGGATCCACCATTGCTCCACCGGTTACTGCTATATATCGGACTGCGTAATGAACAACAAGATACCACAGGCTAAAAAAACCGATGCTGGCACCAGAAATTATAAAATTGCTGACTGCATATTTCTTGAATGTAACGAATCTAGCGACCGGGATTAGCCAAAACAGCAAAGCTATCGGCCATAAACCCGATTTGCATAGGGCTACTGCTGTTGAAGCTATTGTGATAAGGATGATGTCATTCGTCTCAACGGGTTGTTTTGAAAAAGTGTACTTGAGAAAAAGTGCCACGGTAAAAAATGATAAAGCTATCGTCATAGCATCAGCCGAGAATGACCCGGCTAGAGAGAGCGACAAAGGGGTAAGAGCGGCTGTCACCATTAGCCACTTCCCTACTGGCAGCATTTTTGTAGCTTTGTAAATAAGAAATATCCATGCCGCCAAGGTTAGAATTCTGCTTAAATAATAAAAAAGTAGAATTGGTAAATGCAGTAATCGACCTATCCAAATGCCGATTATTTGAGGCAGGTAAGAAACTGGAGAATATACACTCGACCCCGCAAAAGCGATTGGATTCTTATCTTTATAGTCAACAGTTTTAAAGGCATATTTCCTATAATCGTGTTTCAGTACCGCTAGTTTGTGCCGGCTAGAACTTCCCTTGTCCATACGTACCGAATATAAAAAGGTGTCGCCGAAGCCCGATATATTAGACGGTAAATAGCCGCCCGGTGACTTCACTCTACTATTAGCTTCCTGAATAAGGGGCGAGCGGAGGGTAAAGGTAGAAAATTGATAAGCTCGGAAGAAATGTGCTTGCTCATCATAGGCCTGCATCGGCGGAATTAAAAAAATAAACAAGCCGCCGAAAAAAGTAGCGGCAACCAGGAAGAAAATTTCTGGTTCTTTAATTTTTTTTAGGATCGCGTATATCCGGCCGTCTTTGTTCAATTTACCCATCACCTGTGTAATTGTATACGAAAAACGAGTTTCTAGAATCCTTGTTCCTTAGATACTTTATCTCGACTCAGAATAACGCGGGGACATTTCGAAACAACAGTTGTAAGTGTGGCTTCAAATCTCTGCCTTGCAGCGGCAGACTCTTGATTTATAGTGTATAATGCTTATGTAAAATCAAAAACAAAAAATCAGTTTATTATGCGCAAAAAACCCACCTATAAATCTAGCCGTGCTGGCCACAAATCTCTCTTTAAGAAAAGGCAGGTCCTTATTGCTTCGCTGGTATTCGTTATTCTGATTGCAGGTTTATCTATCGCGTTGTGGCATAGACACAGTAATCAAAAAGTGGCAGTTGTCACCCCCGCTACATCCTCTTCGCGGCCTACCAATTCCGTAGATTATTCACCAGCGAAACCTAGCGACAATACCGCCACTAATCAGAGTAAAGGCTCTTCGCCGGCTGCTGCCACACCACCAGCTGATAACTCGTCCCCGGGGGTATCAATCACAATGCAAGGAGCTAATGCAGAGCCCCATAATGGCATAATGGTCTCGGCGCTTGTCCAAGGTGTAACATCTGGCACTTGTACCTTTAACTTCTCTAGGTCTGACGGCGGTTCTATCCAAGAGTCGTATAGCGAGGCTGTTCAGCTTTCAGTAAACTATTACGACTGCCCAAGCTATACCGTGAACATGCCCAGCAATGGTAGCTGGTATGTAAGTGCCGTGCTGACTAGCGGCTCCCAGACCGCAACCTCAAAATGGGCAGCTAATCCCGTAACGCTATAAAGTTATGAAAAAATACTATACCAAACCCTTAACGATGAGCCTTGTGGCCATAGCGGTTGTTCTGTTTGCCGGACTAATATCTGTAGCTCTGCCACGTTCGGCCAAGGCGATTTCTGGTAGCGATTTTAACGCTGGCCGGATAATCGATGATTTTGTCTTTCAGAATAATAATTCAATGTCGGTGCAGTCTATCCAGAATTTCTTGAATACTAAGGTCCCGGTTTGCGACACTAACGGTACGATTTCTTATACTTATTACTACAACTCTACTACTAACCAACCCAGCGGCAGTAATAGTTCGGTTGGCCCCCTAGTAACCACCAGCCGAGCTGTATTTGGTCAAAGATATGACGCTTATTACGGTACTAACATCGCCCAAGGACCACTTGTGTGTTTAAAGGATTACGTCGAGAACACTACAACCAACCAGAATAATCTCCACGGCGCCTCTGTCAGCGGCGGTATAAGCGCAGCCCAGATAATATGGAACGCGGCTCAAGCCTATAACATCAACCCCCAAGTCTTAATTGTCACGCTGCAAAAAGAACAAGGATTAGTCACTGATGATTGGCCTTGGGCCAATCAATACCAAGAAGCAATGGGTTACAATTGCCCCGATACCCCGCAGGGGTGCAATACTGCCGATGCCGGATTCTACACTCAAGTGACAGATGCAGCTTGGCAGTTCAGGCATTACTTACAAAACAACGGCTCCCCTGGCAACTACTGGGTCGGTAATTATTTCATCCCCTATAATCCTAACTCTGGTTGCGGCGGGTCTGTGGTAAATATCCAAACCCAAGCAACCGCAGCTCTATATGACTATACCCCATATCAACCTAACGCCGGGGCTTTAGCCGGCGTCAGTAATAGTAGTACCGGGGGTTCGGCGTCGTGCGGCGCTTACGGAAACCGCAATTTCTGGTGGTACTTTAACCAATGGTTTGGCAGCCCTTACGCTAATGATACTTATACAGCACATCCCAACGGCACTCTTGTGTCTTACGGCGGCCGCGCCTACCTAATAGATAATAGTACGAAAAGGTGGATAACTAATGGTGATGTGTTTGATAGCTATGGCTACAGCTGGGATCAAGTAAAAGCCGGTGTGACGGGTGACGGCAATCTGCCAGACGGCCCGAATATCGACACCTTAGCTCCGGGGACAATTTTCCGTTCCGATAACACGCCCGTCTATGTAATGACCTACGAGGGCGGCAACCTGGTCAAGCAACAGCTTTCTTATGTCGCATACAATAATCTCGGCTACGACTGGGGCGAGGTAATGTATGTGCCGCCCTGGGAAGTCCCGGTTGCAACCGCCAGCAGCATTCTCTTTGCCAGCCAGCACCCTCCGGGAACACTTGTGGCAGATAGAACTACCGGCAGCGGAAAAGTTTACTTGCTGGACCAATCGTCTAAAAGATGGGTGCTTGGGACAAACGCCATAGTCACCAACAATCTTATGTGGAGCAAACTAAAAACGGCGACAGCTGCCGACCTCAGTTTACCCGATGGGGCTAATTTAGACTTTCGCCAAGGCGCCTTACTTATAGCGGCCAGTAATATTTACGTGGTTGATTACGATGGCAGCGGCATCTTAAAGCGGCCGGTTGGCCCATATGAGTGTTTTGCCGATCGCTGGCACTATGCCATAAGTGACCTGTATTCAATTCCGTCATCGTCGCTACCCATCCGAACCGGTTCGCTTGCCACCTGCTAAGTTACACCTTAGACCTGGTACAATATATGGGACGTGGCAGAGAATAAAGCTAAGAAAAAAGTCCTTATTATTTCGCATGACAAAATCGGCACTTCAATGGCCGGGCCGGGTATACGCTACCACTATATGGCGGAGACTCTATCGGATAAATTCGATGTAACAATTGGTTTTTTTGGTCCAGATTATCTGCCAGAAAAAGACTTTCAGAGGGCTTACAAAGTTAAACATGTTGATTCGCATCTATTCGAGACGGGTTTTAAGGATATCGATATTGTGATTGCGCTCTGGCTCAGCGAAGCGATGATTGACTACTGCAACAAGCGCGGTATTTTTGTGGTATTCGATATGTACGTAGTTGGCTCAGTAGAAAATCTTGCTGGCGCATTGTTCAACGACAGGTCCGCTTGGCCCCAGGACGATTTTGAGTATGACCAATCGCTGGCTATGTCCCGCCGGTTCTTAGAGAATGGTGATCTTTTTCTGCTTTCAAATCAACGCCAGCTAGATTATTGGATAGGCTTCATGTTTGGGGCCAATCAGATCCATCTTTCGAGCTATCCTAACCGGCCTATATACGACCGCTTAATTTTCGCGCCGATGGGCATTGATACATCGCTGCCCATGAAACGTACAAAAAATGTTATCCGGGGCGTTATGCCAGGCATAGGTGAAAAAGATAAAATACTTATCTGGACCGGCGGTATATGGGGGCACTTTGACGGTCAGGTACTAATTAGAGCGATGAAGGTGCTTGAGAAAGAACGCCCTGATATTAAACTGGTTTTCCTAGGTACACGGCATCCGAACTCCAGCGTTTTGCAATCCAAAGAATCGGCAGACACCTATGAACTGGCAAAAAAATATGGGCTACTTTCTAAAAATGTGCTCTTTAATGACGGCTGGGTGGATTACCACCAAAGAGTTAATTATTTGCTCGAGTCAGATGTAGCTGTTAGCACCCACAAACCGTCCATCGAAACAGAGTTCTCCCACAGAACGAGAATACTCGATCATCTTCTGGCCGCCCTGCCCACAGTTTCTACGGAGGGCGATTATATTGCAGATGTCATTATCAAGCCAAATAATTTAGGCTTAACGGTTCCGCCTAATGATCCGGGGGCTCTGGTCGAGGCCATTATCCAAATCCTAGAGCCTGAGCGGTACAAAGAGATTAAAAATAACTTGCATAAAGTCCGTGGTGAATACGATTGGGCTAAGACTATGCAGCCGCTTCGTGAGTTTTTGATTAATGACCCAAAGAAACTACAACGCCTAACAACTGTCCCTAAACTAAAATCCAGCAACAAGGCAATTCGGTTGGCGAAGAAAGTTACGCCGCTCCCAGTCAAAAAGGCGGTTTATAATTCACTAAAGCGCTTAAAGTAGCTATGCCAAAATCTGCCTCCCGCAATAATTTAGTGTCAGTTGTAATAGTCAACTGGAATGGGCTGGAAGATACCAAGCTGTGCCTTGAGCACACCAGAAAACAGACATACCGCAATATTGAAATAATTATTGTAGATAACGGCTCAACAGACGGTTCAGTTGATTATCTGCGGACCGTGAAAGATATAAAGCTGGTGGAAAATCCGCAGAACCTCGGATTTACGGGTGGACATATTGCCGGCTATAAAGCCTCCCGGGGTGATTTCATTCTGTTGCTTAATAATGATGCGATAATGGATAGCCGCTACATTGAGAATGCCGTTATTTCAATGCGGTCTGACAAAAAAATTGGCGCAATCGGTGGCAGAGCCTACTTATGGGACGAGACTAATCCACTGTTTGATACCACCAATCAGTTCTACGCATACCAAATTATACATCCGATAAATGCCGAGGGTATATTCCCGCAATCGGACGAAGGATACCCCCAGGAGGTTAATGCAGTTTCCGGCTCGTGCGTTATGGTCAGGCGCTCCGTAATCGAACGTATAGGCTATTTGCACGCCCCTTTCTTCGCCTATTTCGAGGAGTCGGATTTATTCGCCCGGATGAAACGGGCCGGCTATAAAATAATTTATAATCCTGATTTAGCAATTTGGCACGCCAATTCCAAGACTTCTAACCGTAAGGGCTCAACCTTCTCCTACTATATGTTGATGCGTAATCGCTATCGATTCGCTGTACGCAACTTTGACGCTTGGTCGCTACGCCGTTTCCTGAAATTTTATATCCGGCTGGGCTTGGTTTGCATCATCAAACTACCAATCCCTGGTGAGATGCAACCGATAAGAAAAGCTTACACCAAAGCCTTCTTGTACAACTTGGCCTGCGGCTGGCTACCCTTTGTCGAGCGCCGACAGCTCAAAAAACAACTTGGACCTAGTGATTACAACCAACTGATTTTTACCGAGCAGAATCGTTTTAGTATTGTCACCTCCGCCAAATCTCAAAAATCAGTCGATTATTGCATAAGGGTCGCAAGGAATCTAAAAGTTGGTGATGAAATGCTGGTTTGCACCAAAGATGATAGCCTCGTGAACCAACTAAAAAAACTTTCCTCCGAACTCCCAGCCCTACGATTGTGCCTCGACCGGGGGTTCTTTAATACTCATAGCGAAAATCTTGGTATTGTCTGCGCCAAGAACGAAAGAATTATTGTGGTCAGCCCAAACGATTTAAGCGATGGACAAATTCTAGAATCCGTACCAAAGGCCATCTACTCAATGTATAAGAGAGGTAAAGGCGCGGCCTTCTTCAGCAATTCCGACAAGTCTATCTCAGCTGATGGTATTTTGGCTACCAATGCTAGCCCCCTGACGATATTCCATCGCAGTTTACTGATAGAAGTCAGCGGCATTCACAGGGAGATGGGGTTGTCCGACGCAATTCGTACTTTGCTGGCCTACGCCGCGGTATCAAAAACTTTGCTACGTATACCCAAAACCGGCAATTCTAATTCACTCCCCAGCTATAGTTCGCAAGTAATGAAGCGTAGCGAGCTAATCGGCTTTGTTAAAGCTAAATTCCATGAAGCGCAACTCCAAAAAAACCGGCCGGATATATTTACCGCACACTTTGCTGACAAGCTATCATTCAGGTTATCGCAACTCAGGATTCTTGGTAGCTGGTACTTATCCGGCAAAATAACAACCTACCTAAAGTTAGCCAGGACCAAGAACTTGGTCTTAGCGACAGCTACTCTTCGGCGGCGGAAGTTAGCAATCGAGCTAGCCCATATTAAAAACGAGCTAATCGGCAGCGAGTTTAGGGTCGATCTTAAAGAGCTCAAGAAGAAAGAACATCAAAGGCTAGCTTACCTGAAAGATAACCCGCAGGATACGACTGTATTCATCGTCACGCGCGATCGTTTGGCGCATTTAAACCAATTGTTAAGCTGGTTAGAATCCCAGGGGCTAAATAGGGTCGTGTTTGTTGACAATGATTCAATCCTGCCGCCGTTAGTAGATCTTTTTGATAACACCGAGTATCAGGTGTTGGAACTCGCGCGCAATGTCGGTCATCGCTGCGTATGGTCGGCTGGGGTTATAAGGTTGCTACTGCCTGATGATTTTTACGTTGTTACGGACCCGGACATTGTCCCGGCTACAAATCAAAAAAATGTTTTAGGCCACTTATACGATATCCACTCCAAATATCCCGACCACTTAAAAGTCGGGTTGGGACTGAAGATTGACGACTTGCCGGAGCATTACACTCTTAAACAAGACGTCATCAAATGGGAAACTCAGTTCTGGTCGCAGCCGTTAGAAGACGGAGTCTATGAATCCGGCGTGGACACAACCTTCGCGCTTTATAAACCCTATACCTATGAGTATTTTATCCACCCTAGCCTGCGCACCGGCGAACCATACACAGCCAAGCACCTACCGTGGTATGCCGATAGCGCCAAGCTAACGGCTGAGGATGTCTTTTATAGAATGCGTGCCGATCAAAACGTGAATACCTGGGATAAGGAACATCTGCCAGAACGCTACAAAAAAGAACTGGCCAAGCACCACCGCTAAATCATTTTCTAATTTTACCCTTAATGCGGCTGGCGATGTTTCTATAAGGGTGTGCGGTTTTATATTTGAGTATTTTAATCTCGTTTTTCAGCCTTTTGATCTCTATCTCGTAGTTCTTCTTGGTATCTTCGTAAAACTTTTCAAACATATCGACCGGTCCAAACTTTGGCAGTTTATGTTTTTTGATAGTTGATGGCACGGCCATACCTACAAACTGGAAGGCCGCCGCGTCTGTTTGCTGCATGAGCTGATAGAATTTCTCATTTGCTTTAAGTCCCAGCTTCGCCAAATGCTTCTCAAGCAGTTGTTTTGGGTAGTCCTTTTTCACAAAATCCAACTTATCAATTCTGTATCCGGCTTCTTCAAAGACTCTCAGTACTTCGTCTTGTGTATAAAAGTGCAGGTGGGTCTTGTCTAAAAGCCCGGTCTCCGTAGCCTCTAGTTTGCCGCCGAGCAAATCCAGCCGTACACTCAAGTGCCCCATGTTCGGGATAGAGAACACCACCGCCCCGCTGTTTTTCAATAAGGTCTTTATACGCTTTAGCGTCTCTACGGGGTCGACCAAATGTTCTATGACGTCGCCAAAATAGATACAGTCGTATTCGTTCTTCCCTAACCCAGAAAGGCTATCCTTTTCAATGTCGAGAACCCGGACCGTGTGTAATTTTTTAGCAGCCTCTTTGGCATCTTTCTTATCCAGCTCAATTCCGTCTACTGTGCATTGTTTTTTAGATATTAATACTTTCCCAAAATTTCCGCTGCTGCAGCCAACATCTAGCACTTTGCTTTGCGGCTGGATGAATGAGAACACTTTATGCCACGAGGTGTTCTGGCTCTTTTCATCAAAGTGGCTATCGGCATAATTAGACATTCAGATTTAATATTAGCGAGTTTTGTGCATGTAAGCTAGCGTCCGTCACGTTATAATAAGGTGTTGGATTAACAAAATCGGCAGGGAGGCCAATGAACAAGTACTACAAAAAGTTAAAGGAGATGGCAGGTTTAGCCCCAATAAATGGTCGTGATAAAGTTTCAGATATAACCATCCCGAATAATTCTGCGCCCGGTCAAATCTCTTACTCTCAGTCCGGCGAGGAT